>Ga0181591_10000578_pt1 | contig 29833 bp, 15 predicted proteins | sample 071ome_33_FD_133757 | JGI IMG/M metagenome (GOLD analysis project Ga0181591, IMG submission 133757) | Coastal salt marsh microbial communities from the Groves Creek Marsh, Skidaway Island, Georgia - 071412AT metaG (megahit assembly) | ecosystem: Environmental > Aquatic > Marine > Intertidal...
GAAGCATAAGTGGCTGCGTCGGCTGTTGTAGCCAAGAAGGCATAATCGCCCATTGGAGAATTTGATCTGTATGTTGCTGGGTTTGTAGCTACAACATAAGAATCAGTAAAAGTTTCAGTAACGGCAAATGGAGTCGCATAAGTATCTTGTCCAATTGTTATTTCAAAAGTTCCCTTTTGAATTTCATCTTTCATTAGAACTCTTGAGAAGTCCATAAAAACACAATTTGAAACTTTATCTGGATCCCAAGTATTTGTTGGATTTAAAACACCTGATACGTTAAAGGGAACTACATTCTGGTCAACATCGTATCCGACATATTGTTGAGCAAATAATCTGTAGATGTTGTTTTTAAGAGCTAGTTGAGTTGTAGCTGCTGTTCCTGTAGTGTCCGCTGATTGACCAGCAGTCATACTAAAAATAAAGTTAGCAGATGAGCTAGCGTATGGGTAATCATAAACATCGATGTGATCGCCACTAGAGAAGTACTTGATGTTACTCTCTGATGGGAATGTTCCATAAGTACCAGAGATAATAGTTCCGGTTACTGGAATTTGTTCATGAAGGTTGGTTCTTGTTGTCGATGAATCATCTGAACCTAGGTTTTTATAAATCGTCATCTATTGTCTCCGTACTTATCTTTGTGTTCTAATCAATTCGATTGGAATTGTGATTGAAATACCAGTTGTGCCGCCAATTATCCTAACACTTGTTTGTACAACATCAACATTGAAACCTGTGTAACCGGCATAGTTTGATACTTGGCTTGTTCTATAGTTGGTGAAAATGTTATTTTGATTTGTTGGCGAAACAATAAAAGAAGGTGAAACAACATTATTAGTGCTTGGTCCAGCAAAAGGAGTTGGATTAATCTTTCTTAAAAATAATGTTGGTTCAGTTGCTGTTGTCACATCATATACTCTCATGTTATCGTCACCTGAGAAAACCTCTGATCTAGCGGCTGGCGTTGCAACTGTTGAACCAACAGCAACTGAACCAAAATTAGCCTGTAAAGCACCGCCTGTTCCTGTGACTTGCCCTGGTACAACTAATTTAATAAACCTATCATCAACAACAATTGAATACTGTGTCTCATCTAGGTTTACATCCACTTCAGAAAGAGTTCTTACAAGAGGATCGCCAGCGTCTGCGTTATCAATTCCTAGAGGCGTTCTTAGTCTTAAAGAATTAACAGCGCCGTCTGCTGTTCTGGCATCCATAAATCCGGCTGGCAGAGCGCTGCTTGTATCACTTGTAATGGCATCGTATGTTACGTCATCTGCGACTAGAGCATAAGCGTTTCTTCCATTGGCATAAGCAAGCTGTGAAACGCTGTTTTGATCGCTTTTTAACATTGGCAAATAAAGAAGATCTTGATTTGCTGTTGAAAAAATTTTATGCTTTAATGAAATTGATGCATTTGTATGAGCAATCTCTACTGGTAAAGAAAGAATGTTCAAATCATAATAAGCTGAACCGCTAGCATTTGTTTTATCATACAAACCATAATTAATTTCATCATCAGCGACAGCAAATTTTACCGCCTTAAATGTTCCTGCTGCAAGTCGTCTTCTACCAGCATCTGTTAATACAACATCGAGTAGAATGTCGCCTGAGTTATCTAAGAATGCCATCTATTTTCTCCTTTTAAATAAATAGTGGTTTAACACTGTAATTATCATCCAGCTTATATTTATGCTTCATCAATTTTTTCATCAATTAATTCTGAGTAGCTTTTTACTTGATTAATTGATGCCTTTGTTATTTTCTTTGTTGTCATTGTATACTTTAAATTAATGTCAAAGAATCTCTTACTCTTCTTTGAACGGACTCTAATTTTAAATCTTGGTGGCTGTCCTGTGTTTCCATCTGGACCATAAATTGGTTTGCTCGGAATTGTTATTGTTGAGAATAAACTAGCTAATTGTGCTGGTATGCCAGGATTATTATGTGCGTCAATTATTAACAACTCTTCTTCAAAACTTGGTTTTATCTTTAAGAGTTTTTGAAATGTTTTTGAAATTATTTTTTCTTCTTCTACTGGGTATTCATAAATGTTTATTTTAGCATAAACAAATCCTGAGTCTTCCACTAGTTCTACTTCGTATGTGAATGAAGCATTAGAGTATAATCCAGCTATGTCTCTACTAATAAAAGTATAGTAGTATTTTTGATTTGGAATTAAATTGCTTATGTAAGCAGTTTGTCCATTGAGATAATCTAAAGTGAATTGTTCTCCATTATCGATCAAATCTTGCAAGTTAGATGGAGTCCTATCTAATTTTCTAACATGTACTTGTGCTATGTCGTTTTCGCTTCTAGCCAATACTCCACCAGCAGGTAAATCTATTCCACTTTCATTTGCGATCTCAAAAGATTTACTTTGAATAGCAACAAACAGTGGATTACCTGAACCTACCAATGTGCTGTTTAATGTTTTTAAGGCAGCATCGGGTTGTACTGGTAAATAATCATACTGTGTAGTTTCTTGGAATTTGATTTTAATCTTATTATTTACATCTGCCAATGGAACAAAAGTTACATCTGGTGGCATTGGAACAACATCAATGTTTTCTGATTTTAAGCTTGGTTGCAAAGGCAACTCATGAACTCTTGAAGCATTTGATTCAAACAAATTAAAGGAAAACTCATCGAATAAAATTCTACCTTCCTCAAGAGTGACTATTTGAGAAATTTTGCACTTTTTATTATTAGGCGTCTTAGGATCTTCTTTATCGGCTAATGGTTCAAAATCAGTAAAATCTTCAAGACTAAAATCGGCTAATTTGTCACCTACGTTTCCTCTATCAGTAGCCCAACCAAAATCCGTACACTTTAAAAAGCTTTGCAAGTATTGTTTAGCGTCATCATTAAGCTGTGACTCTAAATAAGCATAGAAGCTTTGGGATGGTTCACCAACAGATCTACGACAAATCCAACAGCGAGTTTGTTGGATTTCTTCATCCGAATAATTTTTCTTAAAATTACTAACATTAGTCTTCAATTGCTCTAGTTGTTTTGATTCGCCATTGAATAGTTCGCCGGGCGCTAGTGTTGAAATTGCAGCGATTGAAGCTAAATCATTGGCTATTTTTCTTAATTGAACAACCCCAGGTTTTGCTTGCTCTTGTGGGGATGTGCTGAATTGCCAGCCCTCAACAATGTTAAACTTCCAAGTGGCAAAATCAGTATTTGGATTAATTCCTAAACCCAATTTTTCATTGTATTGTTTTAATGTGCAACATGGATTAACAAACTCACCATTATTTTTAACATTATCTATAATTATAAGCTCTGTTTTAGCCGCTACTTCTTTTTGTTTTACTTGTAAGTTATCATAGTAATAAAACTTGCCGTCAACATTATAGATACCAAGCAATGTATAATAGTATGTTTTACCATAAACAATTTGTGAATCATAAATTCTTATTTGTTGTGCATCAGATCTTGCAGTAATTGGTAGGTGGTAAGTTTGAATTATTGAATCTTCAAAAGATTGTATGTTACTTGTGTCTAGAGGAGTTTCACTCTTGACCAGCTTTAATCCTATAAGTTTACCCCTCTTTATTAAATTATCTTGTACTGATCCATAGGTAAAATCTTTTTTATTTTGTTTCTGTTGAGAAGCCGCACTAAACAAATAAGCCATTGTAACGTTTATTGGTTCAGTTGACAAGTAGGCTAAAAACCTGTCAAAGATTAAAGGTGTTGATAATGAGGTATAAAATAATGCTCCTGGTGCCACACTACCAAAATAATCTAAATAACTTTTAGCATCACTAGAGATTGCTGTTGCTAATTGTGTTTCGGGTAACGCCTGCTTTGCTAATCTTATTGCTGTAGCGCCAAGTTGCTTTTGCACCAGATTTTGAATCTGGGGAGTTATCGTATTACCAACAGATCCAACAAAATTATTTGCCACAAAGTCAATGTCAAAACCATAGTATTTTAAAACATAATTACTAAATCCTGTAATTAGAGCCTTTGTCTTATTGTCGGTCTGTGAAGATAGAGTATCTATGTCGCTTAAAAAATAATCTAGAGCAGCAGCGCCATACAAAGATTGATAAACTTCCCAAGTCTGCAAACCAACGTTGCTTAAGTCTAATAAATTTATTGAGGGCTGGACATTACTGTTGATGTAATCAAAGATAACGTCTGTCCCTTCTTTATCAACGCCTGGGACTGTAATTGTAACAGCATTATAAATCTTATCAACTCCAATGCCCTCGCCGGGATTAGATTCTATGTCTTTTTCTATTGCCTCTGTTTGTGGAGTCAAATAAATTAAATTTTTAAGTTTATCAATTTTATTAGTAGAGAAATTATTTTCGTTATCTGCCTCTACTTGCCATTTTTGATAATTTGTTGATAGGGATGTCTCCTTAGAAACAATTTCTAATTCACCATCTACTTTTGTAGTCTTAAAAGCATAAGCAAATTTTAATGTTGTTTCATCTTTATTTGGATCTAAAGCTCCGTTTGTAAAGAAATCGTCATTACTATAAATGTCAAAATCATTTAATTGTCTTGTTTTTGTTTGAACAGTTAGTGAGAATTTATCGTTTGTATAGTTTTTAGCGATACCTTCTGGCGCAAAGTTAAAATCTTGATGTAGTTTTATTTGCCCATCTGGTTTTTCTTTTTCTGCAACAGTAGAAAAGTACTCTAATAACTTTTTGTTGATTTGTTCGTCGTCTATGCCTTCCTTAAATTTTATTTTAAATTTTTTACCTTCTTGCACAATTTGGCAAAAAGCAAAAATGTAAGCATTTATTGCATTTAATTCTAAATCGCTTGTGAGTTTTGTTTCAGGAAGGGAGCCTTTATAGATTAAATAATTTAAAAATAACTTTCTTATTTCGTCGTTAGACACTACAGTGCCATCACTTTTAAGATAGTGGTCAAAAATAAATTTTTTTCGTGGGTTGAAGTTTATAGTCATGTTAAGCTTCTAAAATAAAATACCTATTGTAAATAGATGTCTGTAACATTTCAGGTGTTTTTATACCAAGCCTTTCATTAGTATAGTAATCGATTTCACAGACATACTTTTCTCCTGCCGATAAAGAACTTAAAACCTCCTCAGTCAGAGTCATAAATTTATTTTCTTCTGGAATTAAAATTGAAATTTTAAATAAAGATTTAAACATAAAATAGATAATTCCATAAACAACAAAATTTCTATACAATTCTGTTTTATTTAAGAAATTTGGATTAGTCAATTGATCTCTATAATATTTGTATAAGAACAAAGACTGAACAGGCAATGTGTTTATGTCTAATTCTTCACTTTCGTATACCCTATAAAAATCATAAAATCTCTTTTTATAAAAAGGTTCAAGTTGATTAAAGATGGTAAAAGATAATAAATTATTACCTAAAAATGTTTCTGGGCTAACATCAATTATTTTAGTTGTGCTGTTTCTTGGGTCTGACACACTTATGTTATCTACGCACACATCTGTTCTAAGTGCCGTTGGTATTTCAAAAGTTTTAATAACGTTAGATAAGCTGTCTAGAACATCTCTTCTTTCTTTTTCAGTTCTCAGTCTTGGAACTTGAGTAACCGTTAACGAATTCAAAATTGTAGTTAACTGCTCGCTTCTTTGTTCTGTTAAAAACTCATCCATTGTGACTTTTTCTAGTCCATTCGTTGTTGAGAGTTTAATGTCATAGTTTATATCATTTGCGATAATACTGTCTATTGCTGTAATGTATTTTAGTAAATCATCATAAGAGAAATCATAAAAGACATTTTTATCATTGATTAAAACTTCTTCGTCTCTGACATAGCAAGAAATAGCTGACAAGTAGCTCAGTGATAATGAATTCAAATCTCCAGCTTGCTCTCCAGACTTAGTAGTTACGCTGCTGTTAATGTCATTATTAAAATACTTCTGCGCCTCTAAATCTGCTCTTTGTCTGTATTCAGGTATGTTAATTGAGTTTATTGATTCTTCACTTTCATTAAAGTCAATAATCTTTGTTGCTCTTTCTGAATCTTTTACGTTTATTATCTGCCCATAATCTCTTTTTAAGGTCACTATTTTTGATGATCTTGCCTTTTTATAATCAACCGCCTCTTTTATTAGATCGCTAATTTGTTCATTTATTTTAATTAAAAATCTCTTAAGGGCATCATTTATTGTAATGTTTTGGCTATTTTGATAAATTAAAAGCTTATCATCAATCTGGTCTGCTGTAACAGATACTAATCCTTGTAAGCTATCTAATGTTTTTAGAATGTTTTGTCTTGCTACGCCGACAATTGTGTTATTTTCTGTTTTTATAGTTGTTAAAAAATTGTTTTCTTTTTCTAAAGCTGGTAATAAAACATCGCTTGCATATTCTGTTACACCATCTATCATTCGTATTTCAACATCAAGTCCAAAATTTTCTTTTTTAAATTCATTACCAGAGAGTGTAAAGCTGCCTTGATAAAATGTGCCAAATACTTTTTCAAGCCCATCTATTCCAGGCTGCTCTATGTTTAAAATTGTTTTGCTTTGTGAGTTGTATAGAAATGAATTAGTCTGTCTGATAAAATCATTATTGGCAAGATAATTATTGAAATCACTATCGTTACTTAAAAACGGTAAAAAATTATTGTCTTTAAAATAATTTTCTTGATCTACACCAAAAAACAATACAACATTCTTATTGGGTTTCAACATGTAAAAAAGGTTTGAAAGATAACTTTGTTTATAAACGTCCCTTTGTTGTTCTAGAGATTGTTGATACAATCTTTCTTTTTGAGTTGATAAAGATTTGATAACGGCATTACTATTTTGTATTCTAAGGTCTATAAAACTATTTGTTATTATGTTGCTCCCAGCAACTAAATTTTGAGCAAATGTCTTTTCATACTTTTGTAGAAAAAAGCTTGTTTTATTATAAATTTTTAAATAAACATAGATGTTGTTTACTGAAATGTCTGTGTCTATGCTCACATTGATTTGTTTATCTACCTCATATTCACCCAAGTAATATTCTTTAGCTGAACTAAAATCAGGATCTTGTTGTCTATTCTGTAAGAATAATACCTTAAAATATAAATCTGAACTTAAGCCTTCTTTATTTAAAGTAAACTTTGAATCAATGTAGCTTTTTAGCCCATCAAATTGATACTCAAAGGAAACGGCATTTACCTCTAGCGTAGAGTTAGTCGTATAATTTATTTCGTTTATTACTTCCATCATCCTATTTCTGGCTCACAAAGTTCTTCTGGATCGGCTACTATCTCAGAGTAAATATCTTTCTTTTTAAAATTACTTTCAAATCTTGCTTCTTCATCTAATAAAACATTAAAATACCTTTCGACTGTCTCTGGATTGTCAAGATCTGTATCATCAAATTGCATTCTTCTCAAGCTGTATGAATTGTTTACATTTTTATCTATCTTAAAAATTTCTAATTCAAATTCTCTTGCTTCCGAAGGTTCAAACACATTTAATTCTTCAAGAGCTATGAACAAATCTTGATTCCTGTTGTCAAAATAAAGTTGAGTTCTTGTACCACCGTCTGCTAATTTCTCTTCGTATTGATACAATTGATAATTTACATTAAGATTGAATTGAGGAACTCTCTCTTCAAAAGTGTTTACGCTTGTCAGCGGGTATGATGTAACTTCCTGATCGTCAAGATCCGTTAAGAAAATCTCTCCCTGGTTTGTTGAGAACGTGCCAGTTAAATAAGCTGTTTCATTAAAGGTGGCCTGCCACGCAGGTGCATTTTCATTCTGAATTTGATAGCTTCCGATAGGATTTTTTAACAAATTTGTGTTATCATTAACTACCGTACCACCTTGAGCACTAATCTGATCAATTGCTGATATGGCTTTACTATACAGCCCTTCTTTAATTCTATCTTTCGAAGCGTTTTGTGTCTCATTATTATTTGCTTCATAAACAATATCAGCGTCATAAAATTCATAGTAGGCTGGCTTAAATTTGCCCTTGGCCATGAATTCGCGACCTTCGCGGGTCAGAATAACGTCTAATACTTCTTGTTTTTTATCAAAAATATCAGCCATTATTCATCATCTCCTTCATATTCTAGACCCAAATCAACTTTTGCCATTTCAATCAAAGAGTAGAAGTCGTGTGGATAGTTGTAACCAAAGATAGAATTGACAGGCTCAGTTCCATAAATTGATTTATTCTTAATTTCGCTATAAGTAAAGTTTCTCTTGTATTTTGCTTTAAACACTTTAAATCTCATTTCTTTTGGTAGCTTACCACCAAATAGATCATTATTTAAAACACTTGGGCTAATAATTTCACCTGCTTTAATGTCGTGCGAAATGTTAAATTTCTCCATAGAGACTTTAGTTCCAACACTTGGTAATACACCCTGCCACCATTTAGAGAGTTCTTCTTGATTTAGATCTTGAGTTACTTCAAAGATATACATTGCAAAAGGAGGTAAAATTGGATCGTACTCATCCTGTTCCAATCTACGACCTGCTGAATCTCGCTTAGTCATGTAATTCAACTTGGGTGGTAAAATTAGCTCTCTTTGTAATGCTAATATATCTGACAAAGTGCTTCTATTTTCCTTATCAATATTTGAATAAGCTCTCTCAAACTCGTTTATTGGATAATGGAAGAAGACCTCTTCTTCGCATTCATTTGTTACAAAAGGAGTTACAATCAAGAACTCTTTAAGCTGTGTATTGCTAGCCAATTGACTTACAACTTTTTGTTCTCTCTCAAATCCTACAGCGTCAGCTAGCGAGCCAGTTGTTCGGGCAGCCTCAGACTCGGGACCTCTAACAAACATTTTCAACCCACTGTTTGTATTGGTTGAATATTGATGCCACAAGCCCCTGTTGACATCTGCTGAGCCAGTGCCTGTGCCGCCATCAGTACCATCTGGATAAGAGGCTGATACACTGACAAAGTTATGAGTTGGGCACTCCCATCTTAAAGTTGGGCTCCAACTTGATTGATCTGAAGCGAATAAATCAACACCAGCCTCAATAGTCATAAATGGTGAACTTGAATTAACTGATGATGTGCCAAAGCCCTTTGTAGTCACTAAACCTGAATCGACCATTTGTTTGTTTTTAAATGTTTTTGTTGAGTAAAACAAAATATCATTTAATGTTGGATCTCTATCAGTTACAACATTTTTGAATGAGTTGTAATTAAAATTAATGTTTACAATTGCTTCATTATAGGTCCAAGATGCATTTGGTTGGACATGACCATCAGTTCTAACAATGCCTTCATTTTCACTGTCTGTCCAAGTAAAGCCTCCATCAGTTGATGAAGATAGTGCTTGATAAAAACAAGAGTGAACAGCATATGGATAGCCATTTGCTGATGGATCATCATGGTTTGTAAAATCTGACTTTTTAGAGATTACAATATCCATGCTATAATTGTCAAAATTCCCTTGTGAGAATGTCCACTCTGAAGATGGCTTACTCTTAATTGAAGTAAGTGTGGAATTTTGAATAAATGTATCTACCACTCCAGCATAAAAGTTAGATGCTGCCAATCCATATTTTGGATCGATATATCCAACAGAGGCTGTGGAGTCGAAAGGATTCTCATAATCGTTTTCAACGATTGAAGAAGATGCATTTAAGTAAGAAGCAGGATCTACAACAGCTTCAAAAGGAATTCTATTCCATTTTTGATTGCTAGCTAAGTTAAGCTCTCCAGCATCAATAATGCTTCCACTAATCCAGTTGGCACTATCAATTGCAACACCTGCCCTGATAGAACCATAAGTCAATCTTGAAAATATAACATTGTTCATTGTTTGAAAAGAAGCATTAGTGCCGTTTAAGGTGGCATCGGGTGCTATCGATGAACTGAACAAGGTTGATAATTGTAATGTTCTTTGTGATGGATAGAATCCATCGTATGGGAGAAGCTTTTTAGCTGCACTAATGTTAATTGAGATTCTTTTAGCATCTCTCTCCTGTACCTCTCTCACTATTTCGATTGCTGGTATATCATCTGAATTAGCATATGTTTCTAAAAACACATTATTATTAGAAGTTGCTTGACTTCCTGTTAAAGATAAAGACTGATAGCTATCATTTGATATATCATAGCCATTATCAATGATATCACCAATGTGCTCAGAGATTCTATACTCTGGCACAATTGAATGATCCTTTGCTATGGTCCTCAACTCTCCATTCCATATTGAATATGAATCGTCAAATGGTCCTTGATTTGTTGAATCATTTGTTCCAAATTGTACTGTGTTTCTGGGCAAGCTAGATGTAACTTCTCTCCACCCTGCGGCGACGGAACTTGACAAGTAGTATCTACCATATCTAGCATTCAATTCTCCAATGGAAGCTACTAAAAGAGCAGTGTCTTGATCTCTGTTGACCAGTTCTCCTCTTTTTGTAGAGGCTGTAATATCATCGCCATCGACATCCATTGACCACAGTGAGTAAGTTTGATAGCCAGTGCCTTCTTGTGAGCCGTTTAATCTTGTTACTCTACTGTCTAATGAATCTCTCCAGTTGAATGTAAATCTGCTTCTATCTCTTGTTTTGGAAAGATAAGTGTTTGTTTCTTTTGGATAGATTGTTTCTCCGTAGATCATAGAATTCAATTTTATCGCATTATTACCCTTCGTGTATAAGCTTGAAATGCCATAAAATAACGACCCTCTTTTATCCATGCTTTCAAATGTTTTTTCTCTTAATGGATTATCAAGTTTATTATCGTTATAATCGTAATAGTTTCCAAAAAAGTCGTAATTATTTGCAAATGTATAATAAAGAATCATGTCTTTATTAATCTTTTCGCCACCGACTATTTCCTTAGAAGTAATGTTGTGTATTACTGGTTTATATTTTGAAGATACTGGAGAGTGACTAACTCTTATTTCACCGGGCTCTGTACCAGCTATAATCAAATTGTTCTTTCTTAAATGTCTTGTTACAGGGTGTTGTCCAGTTCTTAGCTGTTTAAATGATGGATAACCATATGGACCAATTATATTTAAGAAATAAATACTAGCAGAGGAGGGTTGTGTTCCATCTGTGTAAGCAGTTGGAGTTACAATTAAATTGCTATTAGCAGTTAATTCATAATGATAGCCTGTAGCTCCTATTTTACTGGGCGGTGTTGAGTATCCTGAAAAGTTAACTATCTCTGCTTCGCCCACACCCCTTAAAGAACTACTGTAGAAGGTAACACCATCAGAACTTGAAGCAAAACCATAAAGACCATCCATAGATAAAGATGGGTCCGCTGATGAACTAATCCACCAATAACCAAAGTCCTTTCTTGGAATGTTATAAGTAACAAATCCGTTATCAAATAAAGAGCCGGTGTAAAGTGAGCCACCAGTAGCATATTTTAATTTATTCACTCTATTTCTTTGTACTTTATGGAATGAGCCTATTGTTGTTGAGCCAGACTCATAACCTCCAAAAGCAGAAGGGATTTGATTAAATAAATTTAAATTATCAACAACTTCTCTATTTCTATAGGGAAGAGAATTGTAAGGGCTATATTCTGCTGCTTCAACATCTAGGTAACCTTCACTTAGAGTTGCTACTTCGCCTGGAGATGAGAATCGATTTACAATTACAGTCTTGTTGTAAGTCCCATCCGACAAGGTTCTATTGGGTAAAGCAAAGTCAATAACGCCTGAAACTGCTATTGATTCTGATTCAGTTATGTTGAAACCGCCTTGTTGAACGAAAGCAAAGTTGTTTTCTCGTCTACCATTGGTATTGATTACTTCATAGTTATGAGTAAAGTTACCCATATGTTGAGACCCAGTAACAGTTCTAATGTTTTTTGTATTGTATACTCTCTTGACTAGCTCTTCCCTAGAGAATTTAACTCTAGGAATGTTCATGTCATGAGTTAGCCCTTGAAAATCCTGTCTTGGGTTATGTAGTGTGGCAATAGTTGATCTACTGTCATAAATTTTATACAATTCAGGACGATCTTCTGTTTGCCCTACATTTGTGTGTCTATGCTTATAACCACCAACATGTTGTTCTGTAAATGGACCTTGTAATGGTGCTTGAAGATCATTTCCATAATAGGTGTCAAGATGATGTCCCATCAATGATGCGTTATTAGATCCAAAAAATCCACCACTACCAGAAATTGTAAATCTTATTGGAAGCTTCTTAGGATCAATTGGCTCGGCACCATTAATTGACATACTAAAATCAATAAAGCTCTTTACCAACTCTTGATCTATTATTGCCTGATCTTTTTTAGTTAAATTGATTATGTTGCCAATTTCTTCAGATTGGAATAAAGGTAGGATTATGTTGTTATTTTGATTTGCTCTTTGCGTACCATAAAAAGAAACAAGTTCATAATCTCCACCAATAAAACCAGTTGCACTCTTATTCTCAAAACTTGATTCATTTAGTATTGCAATCTGAGTGGCAATTTTTGTTCTCTGAATACCTGAATCGCCGCTGTCTAATCCTGCCTCGTCTCTTTTTGCATACACAGCATACCAAGCACTAGTTCCCGATGTGTCATCAGCGCCAGTATACCTTAAGTTCTTATAAGAGCTTAAAAAACTATTAGCTTTCTCTGACGATTGCCTATTCAAAGGAATCATTAATGGTTGAAAATACTTTCTTCTTATTTCAGTCATTGTCTATTAATCCCGCCGCCAATGTCGATTTCATTCCTACCAGATCCTATGATTGCGGTCGCTCCAGAGTTATTACCATAAACATCTCTTGGATCAACAATTTTTTGGTTAGCATCCTTTACACTATAATTAATATCAAACACAGATTTAGCTTTTGGAATTATGTGCTTTCTATGGTTAGCCCTTTCAAAAATGTGACTCTCTATTACTGTTCTAACTCTATCAGAAGCATCAGCAGATGCTGGCATTAAATTGAATAAAACACTTTCAATTGCGCTATCTAAAAATTTATAAAGGCTTACATACTTTTCTAAATCTGGTTCATTCTCCACTCTACTGAAAAAGTTTTCTCTAGCAATTCTAAGTTCTTTATTGAATGTTTGGTGTTCTGATTGTACTGAGCCAATCATAGAGCCATAGTCAAGGACGCCAGCAAATGTTTTTAACATTTCTCTAGAGATTGTGTCATACATGCTTGCTTCTAATGAGAAAAAGTACTTGACTGGGCGGTTATCTAAGAAGAATAAGTCATCATCGTTCTCAAGAATTTGAATCATGTTGTCGGTGTTCAGATTCTCAGGAATCTGTTGCGTCATAATGTTCAAATATTGAATGTCTTTAACGTCAGATGATGCTGGGAAGCCTGAACCTTGGGCAGTATTCTGAATTCCTACAATTTTGGAATAGTTACCATACTTGGTTACCAATCCAATAGACCCTGATGAAAGATCTGGTACGACAAACTCTCCAGAACTATTTGATGATGTTACAACGTTGAATCCCCAATTCATAGCTAAGGAATCGTATTTTGGAATGTAAATGTCATCAAAGAAGGTGCTAAATGTAAATGTGTTGTCGTATGGTTCTTTTCTGCCAAATGAAGTTACATCTCTGGCATGGGCAGCCAACTCATCATCCTCAACATAATCAGCCCAAACTAATGTGTTGAGCAATTTCATGTTCGAACGATAAGTTAATGACCCTGTGATGTTTTCTTTTTCGGCACCAACATAAATTCTTTTATCAGATTGGTTAAATAATTCTGCATCTACAGAAGCCATGCTGCTTGTAAGAGCAAATGAATTTTGCAAAATGTCTTGCTCATAATTGTAGCCATTAAATTCTACTGTGTAATCTTTACCAGAAATAGTCTTAAACTCTTCAGAATTATATTTAAGCCTTACAGATAAACTCCATCTTGAGTTGTTATAAACGTCATAGAATCTATCACTTTCTAATAAAAAGCCACTACCTATTGACGAGCTTAATTGAAATTTTGCTGTATTATCAACCTTTACAATTCTGACACTCATGTCAGTGTAATCTGGTACTGTTACAGTCGTACTATTTGTAAAATTAGCTTCTCTGATTCCAAAAACAGATGCAGTAACAATTGCAGGAGAGGTAAGGCTTATTGAATCCTGATAAGTTTCTGGGATCTTAGGAAATATTGCATTTACTTCAACAGTAAATCCAAGTTGATCATATGTTGATCCCGAAATGTATGGTGATGAGTTGCTATTTCCTGATTCAGCAAAGTTATAAATGACACCTTCGGTGTTCTCGGTTGAAGCAAACGGTGTTAAATCTAATGAATCAAATTTTATTGATGAATTTTTAAAATCATCTTCTAGAATGTATTCTGCATTGTTCGCATAAACATTAAAATTAAATAAGTCATCATCAACACCATAACATCTTAGAAGATTTCTGACTGCTTTTACGGTACCTTTTGATTTATTAATGTGAGTTAAGTTATTATAAACATTTTTATAAATTAAATTCTTAATTTCATTTAATTTATCTTCAAATTTTCTTTTATCGTCTTGATTAACAATTGTTTCTAAAACATTTTTATCAATGAAAAGCTCTGGTACATCAAATCCAAGCGAAGTTAACAATCTTCTATTGTGTGGATTAGCTGAAACATTATTGTTATCTTGGTATTCTGCTTCGTGAAATTTTGGTATTTGTGTAATCTGTAAATGAAGACTGTCAAGATAGCTACCCATAATCTGTAGAAGATTTTTTAATTCACCACCTTGTGTTTGATCTTCATCAAGCATCCACAGAGGAATTGAATTTTGTAGGCTACCAACGTTAGCAGCATCATGTTGTGTGCCAGATGCCTCTAGGTTTGTTGATAGGGTCACTACGCTTGGGTGTGTTGAATAAATAACTGGATCGCCAATTTCTGTTCCAACTCCAGCCTGAGTGATAGCTGATGCCGTGTCTCTACTATTTGAAACATAACCAGTCCAAAAACCGTTTACCAATCTTCCTGAATAATCTAACACCACAGCATCTGTTGATGCTGTACCAGTCTTGCCTTCGTTAAATTTAAAATAGCAAGAGAGTTTTAGTGGACTATCATCATTAACTTTACTATTATCTGTGTTACCACCACCATTTACAACTGTAAAGTAGTTTCTACCAATTTCTTGTGCGTTTCTTTGCTCTTGCCAAAATCTAAACTCATCTAGCGAGCCAGATAATTTACCATAGCCGGGTGGTGTAGCTGGTACGACATTTACAAAATCTCCACCCAAAGCTCCCAAAGTTAATTTTAAAGAACCAGTTTGAGCAACATTTGCACTTGTTGAAGTAACAGTAGTTGCAAACTCACCATCAACATAAAGCGAAGCAGTGTAATCTGTATTACTGTGGTTATAAACAACTGCATAGTGGTGCCAATCAGTATCACTAGTTCCTAGTCCAGTTGGCATAGTAAAGAAAATGTTGTCTGTGCTGTTGTTGTAGTAGGAATAAAGATTACTCGTTCCCGCCATTGAAGTCATGTAGGCACCAAATGATGCCGATGCATTTACTGTGTCGCGAATGTCAAAAACTACTTCTGAGCCTCCACCGACTCCAAAGGTGCCCTTTTTAAGCCAAAACTCGACTGTAAAACCGGTTGTAAAATCTAATCTATAGCTTTGTTGTTGGCTAGAAGTTGTATTCCAAACTTGGTTGACTTTATAGCCATAAGAAGTGATATATTCTGGCAAGCTTGAAGAATAAAAGCCAGATGAATTAGTTCCGTCATTAGTTCCCCAGCCATCAGGAGAAAACACTGCAAAGCCAGTTGATTTTGGATATTCATTATCTAGAATGTAGCGCTCTAATTGAGTTATTTCATTTCTAAAAGCGATTTTTTCGGCGTTAGAACCATCATAGGGGTATTGAGAGTAAATTCTTTTAATAGAATCGGCATAGTACTTTGTTGCTGAACCGTATTTTACAAAATTAGAAGCAGAAGCATAGTTTAAATCTGGAATTACTAAAGAATCTTCAATCCTAATTTGCTTTATTTCTTCGCTGGATTCAATATCTTGCCTAAACTCATCGAGACTTTTTTTATTAGCCCCTCTTAGTTCAATGCTTTGAGCTTTTTGTTTTGAGAATAAATCTTTAATCGCCATCACTTACCCTAAACTTAAATTTAGCTCTCTGTTCTTGGTAATCACCTGCTAGATTAAATAGGAATGTTAACTGATAATTGTAACCACTTTGTAGCATACTCATATCTAAATCAAAATAATTACCAGAGGCGTCATAAGAAAGTTGGGTGTAAGCCTCGTTTCCACTTCCCGTGCCATAGGAAATGACCTCAAAATTATCCACAACCCTGCTTAGCTTGTAGTAGGCCTTGTCAATTGGAGTTGTTTCAATTTGAGTTTGAGCAACAGTGTAAAGATTAGGATTCCAATTTTTTGGACGGACATAAAGCCTAAATCTAGCAACCTCGTCTGTTGAATAAGTTGTTTTAAGATTGGTGATGTTAATAACCCAGTCTTTAATTGGGTAAGTTGAAGCATCTTCTTGCGATTTTACAGTAATGGCAGAGCCACTAAAGTACTCCGTTCCACCATTGTTGTGCCAAACGGGATAAATTGAAGTTATGGAAGACGACGTATAGGCAAAACTCGCGCTGTATACGCCCGTAGAGACATAACCACCCGTAACCGCAGTGTCGCCTGCCGAAGCCACTCCACCGCCCACAGGGAGGCTTAGAGCGGCCCCTGTGGGGCCTGTAGAGCCAGAGTAAACACTGAGGTAGATGTTCCCCGTGTCGATACCGGGGATGTTAACCAATTGACCTCTTACATAGTTGTACATGTAGATTGTATTGAGGTTGTCGGCTGCTGGTGCCCTTGAACTGCTTAGGTAGAAGTTAGAGCTATCATCAGCAACAACATCGTTCCAGCGAGCTTCTAGGACTGGTCTGCGGTGGAAGTATTCGCTTCCTCTAGCAAAGAATTTCTTTGTGTAGTAAGATTCTGTGGCGTTCTCTTGGCTTGATGTTAGGAAAACGCCAAAACCATAGCTTCCAGTTGTTCCGATTAACCATTCTTCAACAATTGAAGTTACATCTACTGAAAGATCTTCTGTTCCCGCATCAAAGGCTTTCGATGTAAACATAAGACTGTCGCCCGAACCAGTTAAAAAATCACCACCTTGGGCCGTCCAGTTGGTTGATGAATCCGCTTTTACCCAATTTGATGCGCCAAGGTCAGTATAATTTACTATATCCAAGCCAGTCCCTTCTGTCCACGACTGTGAAACGGCTGCGATGGTTAAAGTAAAATCTTTTGGAGTTGACTCAACATGTTCAGCATCATACATGCGGAGGTAAAAATCAACCGAGCCTGAAGCTGGAATAGTTCCTGCTGTTCTTGCTGCTGCGACGGCTGTTGTGTCGAACTCTACCAGGGCTCTTGAAAGCTCACTTGAATTTGAAGCAGCCTGACCATAGATGCTGAATACTTCCATTATGTCAGCAGCGCCCATGTTTGAGCCGGTTCCGCGAGTTGTTAAGCCATCCTTGAAGGCATTAGTTATTGTATTATCTTTAGTAGCAAAGAATCTTTTGATTGCCATTATCTAATCACTCCAACGATGTCAGTGTCCAAATTTTTAATCTCTAAAATGATGTTATCTGGTACTCTAACTAGTCTTCCATCGGTTGATGTATTTTCTACAACGTCGAACTGAGTTGCACTGTATCCAGTGCCAGACTTTCTAACCAATTCAACTGAAGTTGTATCAACTACTCCGTCTACATCATTTAAAGTTGTATAAACTTCTGAATAATAAAATGGCTCTCCTAAATTCTTTTTAGTTTGATACTTTTCTTTAAGGGCTTCTATTGCATCATTTAAAACAATAGTAAAGTCTTTTTCTAACTCTCCAATAATTTGAAAATTAATTCCAACATTTACAATAGAAGCGTCTAAAATGTCAACGGTGTCATTAATCATTTTATAACGGTTAAGCCAATTTTTTAGATTTTGCTTTAAAGTTGTCGAAGCTTCGATAAGAGAACCATCTTCTGCTTCAGAAATCACATAAAGATTTAGATTTCTTTTTGAGCTATTTGTATCTTGTGTTATGTTTGCTCTTTTGATTGAGCCAAATTGAGCAGGCATTCGATAAATTAAACTAATGTAATCTTGCTTTGTAACTGCTCTGTTTTGGGCAGCGTAATTATCAATTGCTCTAACTCTGATTTCTTCTGCTGTTGGAAGAGATACACTACCAACAATTGGCTCTTCATTATCAACTTCAAAAGCAGAAATCTGTTGAAGTGCTGATGAGTTTGCTATTGAACTCTTTCTAAATTCAACTCTTGGACTTACAACTGTGCTAATTGCACCTACCGCAGCGTTGACATCTTCAATAGTATTTTTTCTGTAGCTAATTGTTAAAGTTGTATTAATTGGCACAATGCCCATCTTTTCTGTTTTAAGAATTTGTGATGGATCAAAACTTTGATCTGAAAAATAATCTTTGCCGTTTAACTGTAAAGCAGCCGAGGTTGGATCTGGAAATGATTTATTTTCTATTTCTGTTTCTGAACCAAAGCCAAATTGAAGGTATGTTTCATTATCCAGAGTATGTTCTGATACAAATCTGCGTGGAACATACATGCTTCTTAAAATGTATGGAACAGTTTCATCATTTTCGTTTATGTTTCTTATAGCCCTGAATACTGTGTTTTCTGAAAGATAATCTACTTCATAGTACTCGTTACCGTCTGAGTCGATAACGCTTGTAATGTTGCTAATGTTTGTGTCACTAAGTTTAATTTTTAAAAATCTTTCAAAATCACCAACATCAACTTGTTCCTGTGACTCCTCACCCGAAACAATGTTACCATAGGCTTTAAATGCATAAGTTAATGGCGTGCCATCATCGTCTACTGTTGCAACTTTAATTTCGGTATTAGCATTTGCAAAATCAACATCTTGCGTTAGAGTATAAATAGCTCCTGAATCTGATGATACTAGAGTTCCAGCTTTTAAGATTGGTATCAAATCAGTGTCTGGGCCGGAATTACTGCTATTCGCCGGTACAGAAACATAGAAGGCGGCTTCGCCAGTGGATACCGGGGTGCTGTTAAACTTATAGCCAAGCTGTTTTGCAATTCTTACTATGCTTTCTTCCTCAATCGCTGAATCAAGCAATGTCTCGTTTGTTTGATAATCCACATAAAATGATAAAATGTCGCCAACATAAGAAATCATGTCGATCATCATAGCCCCAAATGAAGCTTCGTTAAAGTCTTTGTAAGTATTTGGATAATAAACCTTGGCATAGTTTATCAAATCTTGCTTAATAGAGTTAAAATCTCTACTCGTATAGTTAATTGGGGGTTTTACTGTTGGCATTAAATTTGTTCTCCATTAAGATCGATCTGTAATTCATCACTAAAGTTTAGTGGTTCAATAAAATAGTTGATAGCTACAAAAATTCTATTTGTGTCTATTGTTGAGTCATCAAAGTTTACACTTCTTATTTTGACAAATGGCAAATACTCATTAGTTTGTGACACTATCCTTTCTCTTATTTTTGTTTGTACGTCAGAATTATAGTTTTCAAATAACATGGAATAAATACCAACTCCGAAATTAGTATCCATCACTCTTTCACCAGGGGTTGTTAAAACAAGATTCTTAAAATTCTGTTTAACAACACTTACCAAGTCCTTATGAAGTTCATAGGGACCATCCTGAGCAGTAACCCTTAAAGGTAATTTAGCTGAAATGCCTGTTGCCATTATGTTTCCTCATCAAAATTAATTAGATTTAATAATAAATTATCTAAACTTTTTTCACTTCCACTAACATCGAAAAATACAGCCTTGTCATAAGGTATTCCATTTGGAAAAACTAGGCTTCGGATGGCGTCTGGCAATGAATAATAGAAATTTTCTATCTCTGCTTGTGATGTTTCATTTTTTTCTAGTTTCTTTAAGTTTGATTCATTAATCTGAATTATCTTTTCTAATTGATCTGGTGTTTGATTTTGAGATTGATCAACCACAGAAATTAATTTTTTAGCATCGTTATAATTTATTATTTTCTTTAAAAATTGTACTTCATCACTCTTTAAGAGTTCTTCTACGAGATCATTAAAAGGCTCTGGTCCATTGTTCTTGTCTGCCACCTCATCTGATACTTGTTCAGCTAAGACGATTGGAAAGTATAGGTTCATCCAATCTTCATTTTTACCATTACTGACATTTAAAATCTTTTCTTTTTCAAAACTTATTAAAGATTTTGAAGAGCGCATTTTAAAAAAATCAATGTTTGGATAACTTCCATTTTTGTTTTGTAGCGCTGCATAAGCCCAATAAAAATTCTGATTCACATCGAACGTTTTTCCACCACTTGTAGTGCCATATTTATTACTAAAATAAAGGCTATTTTGTAATCCAGCATTGTCTGGGCGCGCCCTCTTATTCGCCTTCATCAATCCAGGGTTTTTAGAGCGGGACATTTTTAAATAAGCGTTTTGCAGAAAACTACCATTTTCATTATAATCAACACCATTATTATTTATTTCAAAATCAGTTAAAAATGGTAATGGAAAATTTGAACCAAGTTCTTTATATTCTTCAAATTCAGAGAATGGTAACCACTTTGTTGGTATTAATGGATGTAGTTTAAAGAATACGCCGCCTAAAGTTGTCCCATAAGTGCTGTCTTTTTCATCTATTAAAGCAGTAAGATTATACATTAATCTTACGCCACGACTAAATTTATACCCAATTTGATCACCGTATTTTTTTTTCTCAGAAATACTAGCGTAATAAAACTTTGTTTGTAAATCAAGAAAGTTTTCTATTGGTGCTTTACCATCTTTCTCGTATTTATCTTCGCTTCCTATTATGTTTTTGAACTCTTGCCCTGTTGTGGCTACTGTTTGTTTATCTGCTGGCAATAGTCTCCAAAAATACTCAATGTAGAGTGGGGATGGAATCCTGCTTATTGGAACATTTTTACCATCATTGGAAAATCTTAAATCTTCATTTTGTTTTTTTTCTTCTGGTGAAGAGCCTATTAGCCCAATTGTGTTTGGAGCTTTAAAGATTGGCGTTGTGTCTGAATCAAAAACAAACAAATCTCCGCTATAGGATGGGGTGAATCTATGATAAATCTTTCTACTTAAAGTGCTAAAAAGGCTGTCCTCTTTGACTACCTCTTGTTCTGGATTATAGGCGCCCAACATGCTATTAACAACGTTGGAGTAAATTTTAAAAATTGAAGTTTCTGCCTGTTGTATTGTTTCTTGTTCGTTGCTTATTAAAAAAGTGTAATCTGGATTATCTACTAGAATCGATGAGACTGCATAATGATAATATAACCCACTTTCTTTTAACTGTTTTTTAAAAGAATCAAAAGTTACATTGATTAATTTCTTAATGTCGTCATCATTACCAGATAATCTTAACTGTAAAATAATTGGTAAATTGATTAAAAAGCGCTTTGAAAAGAATACTCTTATTCTTTGCTCTAAAATCGCCCCAAAAGTAGTTTTCGCGTATGCATCAAAACCAAGCATTTATTTTACTCTTCTCCTGCCGTTGCACTATTAATAATAGTTTTCATTTTCTTCATGTTTGCAATAAACTTATTAGTATTTTTTCCGCCCTGTGCAACAACATCATCAAACTGCTTGGCGTACTTCTCTTTTAGTTTATCAGGTTCTTCAAAAATTGTAAGAAGTTCTTGAGACAAAAGAATTAAATTCTGTTCACTAAAAATTCCCACTAATTGTTCTGGAGCTATTGCCGTATCTGTACCAAATTTTGTTATGTCGGAATAGTATAGCCCAAAGAAGAAATTACTTTGGTATCTAGTAAAAGGTAATTTATCATTTTTATCATAAATGTCGCTATAAAATGGAATTTTAGAGTCCTTAAACTTATACGTTCCAACCTTATTAATGTTTAATGAAAAATAAAGTTCATTTTTCTTAAGTTCATCTAAACTTGTAATTAAGTTATAAGACTCCTTAGTAAAATCAACCAATTTTTTATACTGGCCAGACTTTATTCCATTATTGTAGTTTAAGTTTAGATTAAGCCCACTCGTCGTAAAATAACCTTCTGGCACTTTAATAGGCGCAGTTCCATAGGCTGCTTTTATGTAAGTATCTACTTGTTTAATTCTTATTATTGCATCATTTCTTGTCTTATTTTGTAAAGAAGATAGGTAAGTAAAAGATGTATCGACAGATTTCTGGAGTGCTTTCTTGGAACTATCAGAAATCAAGTTTAAATTTTGTAAATCATCGGCAAAATTAAAAATACCATCTGCCAATCTACTACAAATTGAATTTATTTGATCAGAAAAGATGTTAGCGCTATTTCTGATGTAATCATTGGCAATATCATTCCCTAATAATTCTTTTAATAAGTTGATGTCTTCTGTTCCTAATCTTCCAAAATTGACATAACATGGATCTGGTATTATAACATTCGCTGTCACTATTTCTTGATTGATTAAATCTTGATTGATAAACTCATCCAAATAATTAAATAAAAGAGCAATGTTCTTGTCGGTTACAAAAGTTGTTCTGATCCCAGCATTATTGTAATTTTTTGAAAAGATTTTTACTTTTGTGTATTCTATTTCACCAGCTACGCCATTTAACAAATTCTTTATTTGAATTGCTGATAAGCTGCTTGATAGATTTATTAAATAATCCTCTAATACTACCAACGGATTAGAATTGTTAGCTTTAATCTGAATCTTAAGGTTCGGAAAAGCATCCAAAATACCATTCAAGATGTTCTCTAAGCTATTCTCTCTAGAGGCTCTAATAAGGGCTATAATGTCAACAGACACGCTATTAAGATTTGTTCCTGTATCAGAAAGTTCTCCAATGTTTGATTGAGTTGCAATGTCTACAGGGCTCTCCAAAGCTCCGATTGCATTTTTTGTTTTTCCCGCACTCAGCTTATCATTAAGCAAATCATCTAAATTGCCATCTAACTGGCAGTCCCCTAAAATCTCTTGTAACATAACTCCTAGTATTTTTCCTAATACTGCTAAGATAATCTCTTGAACGGCATTAAAAATTGCGTCTCTGAATACCTTTTGAAAGTCTAAGACAAAAAGATATGGCAATTCTGGTATTGTTGGAATTTCTGGTATGTTAGCATTTATTATTTTATCAAAATTTTGTAATAGATCAGCAGTTCTTGCAAAGCTATTTAATAATTTATCAACTCCACCATCTTTCAAACAAGCATTAACTTGATCTGCAAATTCATTTGCACCAACAAGATTTGATGTTTTTCTTAAGTTTGTTAATAGGGACTTTGCTAGAAGTTCATCCCATGGAAATTTAGTCAATAGGAATTCAAAAATTTGATCGACGGTCCCAGTACTCACTATCTTCGCTAGATCTTCATAACAAGGACTATTGCTAGCTTGAGCTAAAACAACGAAAGTTTTTTTAGCACCAGTTTTTAACCAACTATTATAATCATTTAAATCGTATACTTTTTCTTTTGTTTGTTTCTTTGATACTAAAGCGTTATCATATTTTTGTTTAACAAGCCCAGCATCTGTTTTCTGTTCTGTTGTTGCAACTTTTTTAGGAACAGTAGGTTTTATCTCTAGTGGTGGAAGATGAAAGTTTTCTATAAATTTTCCAATGTTGTCTAAAACAATTGTGTTGGAATCTTTTAAAGTTTTTGAGGATAGTAAAAAGCTAGTTCCAGTGTTTAAACTATCTTCGGATAAAGTTAAAGAGCCGCCATTTTGTTCTGCCAAGATTATGTAATTTATAAAAATCAAAAAACCGTTTATTGTAGATAACAAAATAGTTGGTAATGTATTATTAGTCGAAGCTAGATTCTCAACCATTTCTTTGTATGAGATAACATCATACAAATTTTGTTTAAACTTCCTGTTTTTCTCATCAACGAGAGATTTCACGCTAGCATCGTCGCTTTTTAGAATTTCTTCTATCAAAAACTCGGTTACGAATAAAAATTCGCCAGCTATTCCAGTGCTTAATTCCCCGTAGGCATTTCCTGTAAAATTAATTTTCTTAATTACCGCGTAGTTATTATTGATCTCGTTAACATACAGTGGCTGCTCTTTGTTGTCCACCAATTCAGAAAATTCAAATGGATTGCTCTTGTTTTGTAATTTTATTACATCAATACTAGGTTCTTTCTCATTTGATTCTCTTTTTTCTGCACCAACAGCTAATAGCTTTGGATAGCCTTGATTGTATTGAAAATAAAACTTTATGTCCTCTGTTGCCTTATCTTGCTTTAACGCTCCTTTCTTTGGATCAAAGTCACTCAAAAACTGTATGAATTGAATTCTATTTTTTGTGTAATACTTTAAAAATAAATTTTCAAACAAGCTTTGCATAGAATTTCCAAAATCTAGCCCACTTGGTGAATATTCTGATTCTAAAATTTGTTTTATTCCAAGCTCATTAATTTTTTCATACGCTTGTACATCTTTTTTAATTTTATTGTATGGCTCTTCATTGTTATTTAAGTCAAAAAACAAAGATGGTCCTTTCTGTATTAGGGAATCTTTCTTTATTAAGATTTCTGATAGTTTTTTAACCTTTTTAAGAAACACTTCTGTTGACTCTTCATCGTCTGTTGCGCTAAACTGTGTTGCAAAAATGTTTTGTTTATCACCTTTTGTTCGCAGCGTTTTTCCTACAAACTTTTTAATTTTTGATAAGTCGCTATAATTTTTATCCGCTAAGCTAATACTTGGAAGGGTACATAAAATTGCGTAATCAAGCCCAAAACAAATTTTAATTGTCTTAGATTTAACATCAACGACGTTAAAAACGTAATCTTTGCGCGAATCAAAATCGAATATTGCCTTTGTGTGATCAACAACATTAACTTTAACTTTAAACTTTTCGGATTCTGATAGGTCTTCCCATTTCTTTTTACCAAAAGCAGACAGAGCGCTATTAAAAGCTTTTGAATAGTATTCTGGCTTTATGCTTTCTAGACTTTCCACCTCTTCTTGGATTACACAACACACTGTAGGAGTGCCTGTATTGAAGGGTGCGCCAGTTTGTGAAATAAAGAATTTAGAACCATCGCCTGGATTTACTTTGTCCCAACTAACTGAAGTGCCATCGCCTGGATTTTCTTTTTTAATTACACCATTGTATTCTAAATCTTCAATAAAGGCTTTATAGTGCCACTTAAAAAATGCTTGTTTGGTTATAACATCATAAACTTCTCTTTCGTTTAATCTATCCACAACAAGAGATTTTAAAAACTGTTTATCGCTCACAGCCATGGAAAGAAAGTCGTTTCTAAGAGGCTTCTTTTTTCTAACTTCTAAATCTTTATAATAATCTATTGCTATCCTATAAATAAGATTATTCGACGTACCCTTACCAAAGCCTAAATCACTACCACCTAAAATGTTTAATTTTAGATCTTTTACAGCTTGAGCAAACTCGGCTGAATTCTTGTTCGGGTCATTAAAGATCCTGGTATCCTTGCAGATCAATCGTAAGCAGGCTAAAGCGAAATCATTTTCCTTCTTAGCTTCAGATTGATTTTCAGCCTCAAAAATAGAATTTAGCTCAGATGGGCTTGCTGTTGCTTTGCCCCTTACATACTCTTTAGCTATTTTATAAATTTTACTATCGAAATTAGACATCTAATTAACCTTGTTGTACCTGCTTAAAATATTTTTTGGAGAGTAGGGCTGATTGTAGTTAATCTTTTTGAACTCTGTATTGAGACCACTTGACAAATTGTTTGTAAGGGCTATGGCTGATTTTGGTATATCTGGGGCTATGGCTGATAATATTGGACCTCCGACAGCAGCCGTAAATGGTATTGCTGAAAGCCCAGTACCAAGCGCCGTAAATATAGCCTGCATTTTTATAATCATTTCAATAATTTTTTGCTGATTTGAATTTACATTAGCAATTGTTTCGACAAGCTCATCTAAAAAGTTTTTTAGATTATCCCCCTTAACCATTGGCTGAAGGTCAAACTGTCCTTCGGTCCTGTTGCCAGCAACAATGTGTACTGCCCCAGCTTTTGCCAAGTTCTTAGTCCCAGTTCCATGAATGTATTCAGTTCCACCGGCAGCAATTTCAACCACCTCTCTACCATGAATTTTAATCATGTCTGCTGTAGCTTTAATGGCTGCTCTAGAGTTTGGTTTTCCTACGAGAGACACAATGCCGGTATCATCAGTTTTCTCTGATAAAACAATTGATGCCGCATCTAAAACATTTGGATACTTGTAGGTAATAGGTTGCCCAGTCTTAGGATCTACTTCTGCCTTGAACGGACCATTAACACCTACAGTTATGTTCAACTCTGGCGATGGGTATTTTTCATTATTACCAAATAAAATGTATGCTGCCTTGTTTGGGTGTCTGCCAATCAATTCAAAATCGCCATCTAGAACAAGCTTTGGCTTGGGATAACTATTATTATTAGCATCAGGACCGCTTTTATTTTTCTTAGCTGCGTCAAGTCTTACCCTTGAAGCTTCTGATAACTTTTTATTTGGTTTTGTCGATAATGGTTGTGGTGCTAATGCCATGTAATAATTATCCTACAATAGATTTTCTAACTTCTCAGGTATAGTTCCAATTTTAGCTTTAATGTCTTTAAAGGCAAAATCTTTAATTATTGAATCTTTGCTTTCATCTGGTTGTCCAAATGCCTTTGCGTAGACTGTATCTTTTTCTTTTTCTCCTGGCTGAGATACCCATCTTCTATTTTTTAATAATCCAACATTTTGATTTGATGTATCTCTCATGTATTCATAGTGAACATAGCCAGACTTTCTTTTTGTACCGCCCCTCAACAATCCAAGTCCACAAGTACCAAATTTAACTTTGTTCAACTTAAAAAGAGCCAAGACATACAAGTAGATGATGTGGTTTGGAAGTTCATAGGTGTTGTTTGATGGAATTATTTTTGATTCTAATTTTATGTTTTTGTCATAATTAATGTAAACTGTAAAATCAATTGCCCTTCCAAAAAAATGACGGCTATTATCATCTTGCCCATCATTCCTTTTTGCCTTTTTGTATTTTCTCCAAACACTAATCGGCATTAAATATACTTGGTTAATGCTAACATTTTCATTTATAGCAATTAATTTAGTAAGCTCTTTACAAAATAGTGTTAATTGTTTTAAGTTCTCTTTTATCTTTGTAGAGTTGGTACCTCGCTGTATGGGTTTTTTCTGTTCTTCTTTTTTATTTTGTTTACTTTTGTCTTGATTAGGCGTATCTTGTTTTATCGATTCTGGAGAACCAGAAATTATTTCTACATCTTTTGAATAGCTAAAATTGCTATTATTAATTAGAAATGAATCACTTTCAAAAAAAGTTCCGTTAATAATTAAAGGTAAGCCAGTAGAAAACCAATTTTTTAATTGGATCCCAAGCTTTTCCCACCTTTTAATATCTTGTTTAAAGTATTTAGCATCTTTTACTGGTATGTATAGCTCATTATTAACAGTAGATGCATCTTTACAAACTGGCGTTTCATCACTTGGCTTACTCGTCGTTGTTGGCTGATTAGCTGCCTCATTTGCAGTTTGTTGCGGTGTCTTATCGCTAAGAGCGGGACTAGAAACTGATTTTGGATTTGTTGAAGAAGCACTGTCTCTAGAAATGTTTTCAATTCTACTAGAATACTGAAGGGCCAACTCTATATCTTCTGGTTTGCTTTGCTTTAAAGAAAGGTCTACAGTATCTTTTCCGAAAATGTCTATTATAAATTTATCACCTGCGGAATTCCAACCATAGTTGTATTCGTTCACTATTATTGACTCAAGATACTCTGCTATGTATCCCTTATAAGTTGCATTAAGCTCACCAGAACCATCGCTGTTTTTTATTTCTAAGGTAATTCGCCTTGTTTTATTTCCATCATCACTTGTCAATAAAATTAATTTTTCACTTTCTTTGATACTAATGTTTGAGTCTATGTAATTGGAAATTTCTGCATTAGCCGACATAAAAATAGAGAAAACATAACTTGGATTAGTTATTAGAGCGGCGTATGCTTCATTTGATGTAGCGTTTGCACTTATACCTATGTTTGTAAGATCGCTTGATGATTTATTTCTTATTATTTGCTTTAAAACAATGTTTTGTTTAGCGGCATCATTTAGTTTTTGATATAAGCCAACAAATCCATAGGTTGGATTACCAGCATTTAAAAATACCTTTGATTTGATTCCATAACCTTGAGCTTCTTTTGTACTAAGCAGTTTACAAGCATTAGCTTCTTTTAAAACCTCTTTAGCTTTTAAGAATCTTGTTACATCTTGATTTAATCTTATTTTTTCTTTTTCACTGCTTGTAGTTATTGTTGCTGTTCTATAATCATTTATGTTTTCAAATTCTACATTAACAATGTCTCCAGGTTGGACATTTTTATTTGTTACACATGGGATTTTGTATAAATCTATCGAATTTATGCTTGATTTAAATTTTACAGCATTTTCTGTTTCTATAGTATCGTTGATGTAATAGCTGTAGAGCGATGGAACGTGCAAAAGAACAACTTTACTGTCCTTTTGTAACTCTTTAGTTGTTCCATCAATTCTATCTGCTTCATACTCGTCATTTAAAAACAGGTCTGTAGTGTGACCTTCCAATACTTTTGCAACAACTCCTAAAAACTTTCCTTTGCCGTCATTTAATTTCGTCTCAAGTGCTTTTTTTGTTAATGCAATTAAAACATCTTCAGCCGTTGTATGACGAACATTAGCGATGCTGCTTAAGTTTGTTGGTGTGTTCTGTTTAGAGCCATTTAACTTGTTGTTATTATTAGCTGACATTACTCACTAGGTTCCTCTTCTGGCTTTTTGTTGATTTCCTCAAACAACTTGTCTCTTTCAGAATCGGAGAACCCAGTAAAATGATTGGTTTCAGTTTTCTTGAATAAAGCAGTGAGCTTAACCAACTGTTCGTTAGCTCTCTGCATTGTCTCTAGGTGCTTTGATAAGACCATCCCGGCACTTTGGTGATTTGTTTTACCAGCCTGAATGTCTGTTAGAATTTGAGTTACAAGATAATCGGCTTTATTTCTATCTTCTTCGATGTTTTTTATTGCCTGTTCTGCTAACTCATCTGGATTTATCATCTCGGTTCACCATTTACCCAATCATGCTTGAACTCTCGATATCTCTTCTTGATGTTGCTCAAGCTAGCTACAAGTTGCTTAGTGTTTAAACCACTAATCTCTCGTAGGTATAGATAAATAGCTTTTTTGTTAAAAATTTCAATGTCTTCAATGCTGCTCATTAAATCTTCAATGGCTAAAATGGTTTTTTGCTCATTTTCCTTTAATGGCATCTGTTTCCAGCCATCGATCTCGCTGGTCAGTGCATCCCAAAATTCCCTTTGGGCTCTGTCGTCTTCATAGTGATTTTTGGTTACAAACTGCTCATTTTCCACTTCGTGGTAAACATCATCGCACCTCACCTCTCTTTGCAACCTCTTAGTGTTCTTCTTGACCTTCTGAATGAACCAATTCTTTGTAATCACGCTAAAATAAGAAAAGGCCTTGTGCCCCTTATCAGGATCGAACTTGTCTAAGATTGTGGTTAGCCAAATCTTACATTCATCGGCCAGAACCTCTATGTTTGGAAGGTTATTAAATTTGTAGGTGTAGATAATCTTATCTACCATTTCACTAAAGGCTGGTTGAATTAGAGTTCCATAAAGGCGATCTCTCTCAAAACGATCTCTTGTGAGAGCATATTGAATTATTGCTTCTTCGTGGACTTTTGTAAAATAAAGTCTTTTAGTTCTCTTGCGTCTCTTCTTCTTGATTGGTTGTGTCATTTTCTATCTCAAATAAGTTTCTAAATTTACTAATGCTATCAACGACTTCTTTAGAATGACGGATAAGTTGTCCCAGGGTTTCATCCCCATAGAA
>Ga0181591_10000585_pt1 | contig 29747 bp, 35 predicted proteins | sample 071ome_33_FD_133757 | JGI IMG/M metagenome (GOLD analysis project Ga0181591, IMG submission 133757) | Coastal salt marsh microbial communities from the Groves Creek Marsh, Skidaway Island, Georgia - 071412AT metaG (megahit assembly) | ecosystem: Environmental > Aquatic > Marine > Intertidal...
TCGGATTCTATTTTCAAAGATACAGTGCTAACGAAATCGAGTGAGGAGTGGCACAGGCTTATACCAAGCGGTTTTTGGAATGTAGACGGCAGAAGAAGGGGTAGAGTATTGCCGTTTAACTATGAGGCCACCTTGATGCAGAGTCCTTACTTTAGTTGGGGAGATTTCGCCGACCTAGAAAACACAACTGAACGGGTGTGGGTGACAAGCGAAAAAATAGAAAATTATGATCAGATCAGAGATGCCATTGGCGCAGCCGCTGACAATCGCCAGTCTTACGCATTGGAAATAGACAATAATGGACAATCTGAGGCAAACCCTCAAAAATTAAAAGACGTAGACCTTGTTATAAGGAATCTAGGAAAAGACTATAAAGTAGGAGACACATTTAAAATTAACGGTTTTCAAGACAGTAAGGTTACAGTGTCACGGGTTGGAACAGGTGGATGTGTAATTGGTTTAACTTTTAATATAGATAAAGACAGAAGAAGTGACTTCGACTTGCTTGGAACATCTGTTGATTTAAATGTACTTGCTACGGCAAACCCAGACTTTGGGACGTGCGACGAAATAGTGCAAGATTTTGATGCGTCTAAACCAAAAGAGCAGCCGCAGGTGACTAAGTCTACTAGCACTGGGGCGAAATTAAAACCATTCAATAATTTTTCCGTGAGCGGCAAGGGGTTCGATGCGTTTGTTACCAGAGCTGTTCTACGCAAGTATTTAAGAACTGACGAAAAGCCTAAAATCGCCACCATTCAAGAGTTTTATCAGCTATCGTTACCGGCTGATACTTCTCCGGGAGGTCCGGCTGGGGAAACTGCGTTGGGAGCAGTACTAAACTTATTTGGCCTTGGGTCAACTAGCCGCACCAATAACTTCATTCCAGTAACCAGAGGTCAAAGGCTCGTTCAGGCAGATATATTGCCTCAAAATGCCTCATCAGACGGTTTATACGACTGCTTCTTCCACTTCCATAATGACATACAACATACAGTGCTAGATAACGCCAATGTGGCATCCGCACACAAAAGTCACGATCAGTACATTGATTTAACAATTAATCCCGTATAAGGGACACAAAAACAATAATTTCGTGTATAATATAGTAACTAGAAGGAGAACTTTTTATGGCTACAATCACATTTCACGCGAATGGTCACAGGGCGCAGTATGCTTCTGCGTACAATACTGATCCTTCGCTTATAGAACACACTGCGGGTTCTGGAATTGGCTTTTACGGGGCAGGTTTTGGCCTATCAGTTCCAGTTTCTCAGTATCAGGACTCCAGCTATGTAACAAATAGCGATGGAACCAGTAGCGGTGTAAAACTAAATAACACCAAATTTGTATCAGTAAGTGGAATTACAGCCAATGGAAGCGCCGTTACTGGCCAAACATCTGGTATTCCAAACTGGTATGCGCCACTTAATATTAGATTTACACACACTGAAGCTGTTGCTACCCAGAATTGCAAACTAAGAATCTTTGATAGAGATAGTATTGCAAATCATGCTAGCGGAGTTACCACGAAAATATTAGAAATTAGACACCCCCATCCTACTGAAGGTCATGCAATTGGCCCTCTAAATCAGGCTGGTAGCGGTTCTTTAGCTCACTACGGTGTGTCTGAAGCCTCTGCTAGGTTTGGTTGGTTTGAGTTTGATCCGGGAGACGGTGGAACTCCACCTGACCTGACTCTAACTCCTTCGCCGGGAATGAGCGGTCTTAACACAGTAGATGGTGATCCTTTGCCTTCCGCCAACATAGCTGGTCCGGGAGCAGATGGATACATTAACTGGTTAACCAAAGAGGGCGCTGCCCACAGATCAACTAGACACGACTGGTTCTTGGCTCTTAGTGCCTCACCACAGTCTATTGGCAGCAAAACTGATTATGGATTATACTTTACCGTAGAATACCTATAAGGAGCTTCTATGCCTTTGTTTCCAAAGGACGGCTTTATTAGAAGAAATAAGGTCGTCAGGAGAGTAGCTGCCGTTGGTGGCATTCTCGTTGGCATCTATTTTCTGGGTGCCTCACAAGGCTGGTGGGAAAGATTTCTTTTCTAGCCAAAAGGTAAAACCAAAAGTAAAGGGGTGGCTTTCGCCACCCCTTTTTTGTTACTCCTTTGTTTATTCGTTCTTTTCAGTTTTAGGGTTCCACTTGACCCAACCTCTGTCGGGCAACCAGTTGTCGCCATCTTTCCTTTTTGGAAATAGACCACCTCCCTTCTTATGAGAACCAAAGGACAGTTTAGCCCCACAATCTGCACAGCGAAGTTCGTAATATAGATTGTCATCTACATTTCTAACTACGAAACGCAAATTCTCAGAGCCACATTTTCCACATGTTGTCTCTTCAAAGACTTCTTGAAACCTTGCGATTTCAGCAAAAATGTCTCGTTGTGAATCGCCTTCAAGCTCTACGCTAATGCGGCCATTCTTTGTTTTATAATTGACTTTCATTATTCCCTCCAGTCACTTAAATAAGCAGTAATAGAATCTGGTATCAAACTCTTATCTTGTTGATAGTCGTTTAGTTTTTGAATAGCAAGACTTGCTCGTCCTTTATCTACTTTTCTCTTTACATTTACGTCAAATACCTCCTTAAAGAACTCAGCAACGTTAAGATTTAACTGCTTACACTTTGCATCAATAAAGTTTGCCTGTGGGTCAGTCATTCTGGACGAATCATCATACTCGCCCTCTGTTGCTACTTGTTTAGTTTGGCTAATACTTCTTACAATACTTGCCGTATTCTTCTTGGTCATCTCTTCAGCGGCCACAGTCTTGAGTCTAAGAGCCTTTCTTAAAGCTCTGCCCTCTGCTCTGGTTGCTGCCGTGGCGGTGTTAAACACGCAAAATGCGTCGTCTGTATTGCCCTCCCAGCAGTCAGCAACATCGCTGAACAAACTACCGTCCTCGAATACAATTTCCCAAACCACTGTAGCACGACCAATTTCATCTCCACCTTGAGGTGCAAAGACTTGTGTTGGTCTACTACTTACTATCCTTCCTAGCAGAAGCTCTGCTACTCTCCTTAGTCCAGCGCATAAAGGTCTCCCTTCATACAGCTCTCCGTCCGTAAATAAGCTTAGGACATGATCGTTCCATTCTGGTGATGTAGGATCTGGTCCACTACTTACTATCTGGTCTTTCACGCTAGTGTCAACATTCTCAGGGGTCTCTAATTCTACCCCAACACTTTCAAATAAATCTTTTTCCATTATTCAACCTCAATAAAACGTTTTGATTTAGGCGGGAACTTTTCACTGATATTGTTTAGAAGTTTAATAACCTCTTCAGCTAGTTGCTCTCGCTTACTCAAAGACTCTTGTCCCAGCGATTTTACTCTAACCACTGCATATCCTTTACTCAATAGGGCACCACTTTTCCTCAAGTCGGCGTTGATTTGCTTTTGAAGCTTATCTTCACCCCATATTGGAAGAAAGTGACTAGGCCCGTCTACTTCTATTATAGTCTTTAGATCAGGAATATACAAGTCTATTTCTAGATTTTCTGCTGGAATTATTATTTCATGAACTCTAACACTAAAACCAGCATCAGATAACTTTTCCTGAAAGAATTTCTCTAGCTTTGATCCCTCTTTTGCGGATCTCCTGATTGCTTCAACACGCCTAGATTGCATCATTTCTTTTTGCTTTGCAGGCATTTTTGCCCACCTATCCTTAGCCTGTTTAGACCTGCGCTTCTTTTCCTTCTCATTCATATCCTCCCAGTAGGAACTCAAGCTAGAACTTATTTTTATCTTTTCAGATAGCGTCCTCTTTTTTCCTGCGGTGGGATGCTCTCTTCTTCCGCTATTTAAAGCGTTGGATTGTGCCGAACTCTTAGATTTTAACTCATGCCCATGCTTTTTAAGAGTCCTTCTTATTTTATTGGGGTAAGTATCCATGACTTCCGCTATTTGGTAGGTGCTAAGATTTTGCTTCGTATACATCTTTATCACCTTTTTGTCGAAGTCGTTCATCTTAAAACACCTCCGCAAAACTCTCTGCGGAAAAGTCCTTGAGGAGCTTTGCCTTCTTTCCAGTTATTCTGTAGACATAATCTTGATCTTGCTTGTTTGCTGCTATTATCTCTACTCTTCTTGACACGTCTATCAATCTCATTACATCTACACTATCTTTTGGGTTGTACAGGTAGCGTAAAGTAAATCTGTTAACAGCCTTGAGAGCTTTTACTGTAGTCTCAATACATGTACTTACTAGATATCCAGTGAAATACCACACGTCAGTAGAATTAAACATCCCAAAATTTGTTTTCATAGAGTTGTAGTCTATGTTGTCAAAAAACACGGAGGCGTCCCGTAGCTTCTTGTCAGCAATAGCTTCATTGAGGGCCATAAATATTTTACCATTTATTCCCTCCGCATTGCTAGACTTCATATAAAATCCAAGATTCATTTTTGCTGCTCCTTTAAGAACCATTCTATTGTTTGTTTAAGACCTGTAGCAAAATCAGTCTTGGCTTCAAAGTCCAGTCTCGCTTTTGCTCTTGAGGTGTCTAAGCATCTGCGGGGTTGACCGTCAGGTTTTGAGTCATCATAAATGATCTCTCCCTCATAACCCATTTGCTCGCTGATTTCTGAAACAAGGTCTTTAATTTTTATTTCAGAGCCGGTCCCAATGTTGATAGGTTCAGGCTCCACATCTTTTTTGATGGCTAGATTGACCGCTTCGGCACAATCTTCTGCATACAAGAATTCCCTAGATGCTTCACCGGTTCCCCAGATTGTCACCTCGCGCTCTCCTGCCTTCATAGCGTTATAAAACTTTAAAATAAGCGCAGGTATAACATGGCTGCTAGTCAAATTAAAATGATCGTGAGGCCCATACATATTGACGGGAATAAGATTTACACAATTCATACCATACTGCTCATTGTATGTTTCTAACAATTTCATTAATGCTTTTTTTGCTATGCCATATGGAGCATTAGTTTCTTCTGGATATCCGTTCCAAATCTGCTTTTCCTCAAACGGCACAGGAGTGAACTTTGGGTAGGCGCAAACCGTACCTAGAAGAATAAATTTACTTATATCGAACTGCCTAGCTGCCTCTATCAGGTTGGCACCCATAATCAAGTTTTCGTACATGAATTTGCCGGGATTTTCACGGTTTGCCAGAATACCTCCAACACTACCAGCGGCGTGAACAACCACTTCGGGTTCCATTTGATCTAAGAGTCTACGACATGTTTCTTGGTCTCTGAGATCCCAAAATTGAGACCCAACACCAATTACGTCATGATGCTTTGACAATAGGGGTACGAGATTCTTTCCTAAAAACCCCGTCGCCCCTGTGACTAATACTTTCATATTTTACTATTCCTTAAAACCAAGTTGTACCTGAAGTACCTTCTGATTCGTCGTTGTCATCTTCAACAATTTCCTCTGCAACCACTTCTTCCGGATTAATGGTTGTTCCAACTGGAGTATCAACAGCAGGTGGAGCAACAACTAGGTCTACAATATTCCTCAAGGACGAGAAGACAACAATGTCACTTCCAAAGTCGTATTCTTGGTATCTCCTTGATCGGTTTGATGGGGGAGCCTTGTATGCTTCCACCACATTACGAAAAGAGTCCTTGGCAAGCCCTTCGTAAGCAACAACGTCTACATCTCCGAGATGTTCCTTAGCTGCTTCTGGCGTATCAACCAAAACTCCGTTATTGTTAGCAATAAAATCTTTAATCTTAGACATCTGTTTTCTCCTTAACTAATTTGAGAAATTTAGAATAGTGTGTAATATAATCTTCCGGATCGTGTTCTTCGGAACACAGTACAAGTAAAACATCTTCCCCAGTAGTATATTCCTGAGTCCCCCATACCAGAGAGTCCATAAAAAGAGACTTTCCTTCAGAGAGGAAAAACTCGGACGGGCTACCTCCGCTGTCTAGAGTTACCTTCACGGCTCCCTTCAAACAGACTAGTAACTGCTTGTCTTTTTTGTGCGCATGTCTACCCCTAACAGCTCCTTTTGGAACCCCAGTAACATAGAACATCCTTTTAGCATCAAACTGCTCTATCTTATTTAAAGCATACAGATCGCCTTCTTCGCGAGAAAATTTAAGTAAACTTCTTAACATAAAAAATCACCTTATCTACCTCATTATCCGTTAACTTTGAGTGGTATGGCAGGCTTACGGTTCTTTGTGACTCTCTTTCAGACGGCTTTAGGTTGGCAACCTGAGCTTCAAATTCTTTAAATGCGTGCTTTCCGTGGCAATGTTCATAGTGTATGCCGCACATAATCCCGTTTGCTTGCATTGTCTGCAAAAACGCATTGTTACTATTAACGCGTATTCTGTATAGATGCCTGCTTGTATTATTATAGCCAAAAGCGTCATTATATGCAGATTTAATTTGGTCTAAACGTGAATTTTTTTCATCTAATTTTTTCAGATTCTCACTAGCTACAAATGCCTGCGGTGATGTCCAGTGCATTTTGTAACCAGCCATAATTTGCTCCCTTTTCCAACTATCCTTGTTGACGGAAGTTCCATTCATCGTCATTGTGCGTATGTGGTCTATTTTGTCTTTATTGTTAGACACAACTATTCCGCCATCACAGCCACTTACAGGCTTTGTGGGGTAGAAGCTAAATATCATCAATGCGTCGTCTTTTCCTAAGTCGGCAAATTGATTTCTAGTTACCTCTTGAGCAGAGTCAAAGATGTCATCATGAAGGTGATAGTAGCCACCAACCCAGTCAATATCGTTGTAAAACATGATCCTATGGCCAGCTCCTATAACCGCATTCGGCACTACAATAGGCATAGTGCTGGGTATTTGGACTAGCTGGGGTCTTGGGAACCTGAGCAAAGATAGAAACAGTAGACTGGATGCACTGTTTGCTGTACACGCATATTTTGCACCAACGTAATCGGCAAACTCCTGCTCAAAATCAGAGACAATTTCGCCGTGCAACATGTGAGAAAATTTAGAAGTATCAATTACGTGATTTGGTATGTCAAACAAATTTATCATTTTAACTTAAACCTAAACATCTTTCCTACTGAATCTATGTGTTGCAGTATATCCATAATTGGCTGGTATTCTTCGCGCTCAAAGTCATGTACATAAATATACGATTTCTCGTGTGCGAGCTGCGTGCATAACTTTGCACACTCAACCCTTGCCCTACCATCTATAATTATAACATCATAAGGAGCTTTGTCAAGGGGTGATTTGATATATGTTTCAAATTCCTCGTATGTGCCGTCGTTGCCTTCACTTCTTTGATTTGCGTGTGGGCCTTCTATGTAGTCTAGGTCAGGCTCCGCTAAGATTAGACTGACATTTTTTGGTAGCTCTTTGCTTAATTCGTCGTGCCAAGCCTTTTGGTGTTCTATCGACACAACAGATTTTGCTATCTTAGACAGCTCTACTGTGGATCTACCAGAACCGTACTCTAAAACATTGGACTCTAGATTTATGCAGTTGTGGACAAATTGAGTTTCTGCATCGGCAGTTATTTGTGAGGGGTGTTCATACTGACTGCTTAACATTAATTTAGCTCCATGTAACAAATCCAAGTGTAGTCTTTACTTTCTTGATGAAAGGTTTGGTATTCTAAGATGTTTTCTTGGGACAGCAGAGGTTCTGGGGTATCATAGTTTTCTCCGTCCCATTCATCACCCCACCTTGTGTATGGAGGCTTGAACAAAGGAGGCATTTCTTGATATAGCTCCACGCTATTTGTGAAAAACTCATAGTCTTCTGGAACATGCGGAAACATAATCCGATTACCAGCAGCATCAATTACGTAGTCTTTTTGGCTAAGGATTTTCTTAGGGGTGTAGCAATCACCTTGATTAACGGGATAGTTATCCTCAAATATAACCTTCTTAAACCCAAGCTCTTTACACCTCTTGAGTCTTGGCAAAAAGTTTTGGTGATCATCAAAGAACACCAAGGTTTCCGCAGGGTCTAGTTTGGATAACCAGTCTACCTGCAAAAAGTCTGTAGTAAGGTATTCCACACCCTCGCCAGTATAAACCCTATACTTAGGTTCCGGGTCTATAGATATGATTTGAGTATCTGGACTTGCTTGCTGAAAAAAATAAGTCCCAAGTCCCTTCCATACACCACTTTCAATCAAAAACTTAGGCTTTAACTTTTTAACTAAAAACCAAGCCGGAAACATATGACCGGATTTCATTCCGCCAGTGTTATCGGGTATTAGTCTACGTTCATAGAGTTCCTTAAACTCATCAAGGCACTCTAGTAAGTCTTCTCTTGTCCATCTTTTTGTAGCAGTTAACATTTTATTTCCTCTTAAAAAATAGTCCCTCTGGGAAGTCGCTGAGTGCTGATGACTGAATAGGCACCAAGTCATAGTTATAATTCTGGGCCATACTAAAAACGTTATCTACATTGTGATAATACTGGCACGTTGTTATTTCACCATATGCTTCATACTCTTCGTAGTAACTAGGCTTGTCAGTAAATTTCATTCTTTGTAGGTATAGATTCTTTGGGTTTAAGCTTAATATAAATTCTAGCATTTCATCGCCGTTAGGCATGACATCCAGCACTGCTCCCTCTAATATACAGTCGTATCTCTGTACAAAATCTTCAGTAATATCACGTATATCTAAAACGGAGAACTTATCCGGCGTTCCCCAATGGTTTTTAGCTATGTGAATTGCATCCTCCGAATAGTCACTTCCAGAATATTCTATAAACGGAAGGTGTCTTTTAATTACTTCAGACGCTGCTCCCACACCACAACCAAGCTCGTGTATCGACTTTGGGCGGTAGTGTTCCAACACTTCAAGCATTTGCTTCCAATGTGGTGGATAACCATTTTGTAGCTGCGTAGCATTTAAATTTAACTGCTGCTCAAAAACACCCTTATGCTTCCAAGACTCTTTTAATTCTTCAGGCGTTGCCATGCACTGCCCCCATCATGTTTTTAGCCGCCCCTTGAAAATGAAGCGAATTGAACTCTATATATCTATTTAGTCTATGATTAAAGATAGAAGGCTTACCGTCTTTGTAAACGTTTACGATTTTTACTCCGTTGAACTCATAATCACCGTCAGAGACGTTTATGTTATGGTCGTAAGTTGAGTTATTTACAATAGACATCATTTCTCCGACCCTACCCGGACCTCCACCGAACTCTGCGTGGTAATGAAAGTATTCAAGCAGGGTCATATCACATACACCTCCGGGAAGTCCAGCGGCCTGCCTAATATCAAGGTGTGATTTTATTTTGTTGAAGTGATACCCAGACTTATCAGAGTAGATGCTCAAGAGCATGTCGCAGAAGTTATTTATACCATCTAAAGTCATAAAGGATGTATGCCCCGAAGTTCTGTGAACTAAGGACATCGTGTAGTCGCTAAAGTTTTCCCAACCCTCTGTGGCATCTTGGAACAGTAAAACATCCGAGTCTATATACATCGTCACTGGGATGTCGTGCTTCTCCATAAAGTTTCTAAGCATAAACCATCTGGTATAACAAAACAGCTCATAATCTGGCGGAGTTGTATTTAAATGCACGTACATATCAGAGAACTCGCGCATATCCTTGCCCATGTCAGCTTGAGGGTTGATATATGTGAAGTTCTCATCATTTATGTCTGGACAAACAGAACCTAAGAGAAAAACCTTGTTATTCACCAACGCTTGGTTGATACATGTGTATACGTATGGTTGTAAACCACTGTGTATGAGTACTACTGGGACTACCAATATGTTCCTCCTTCAATATCGTCAAACCTTACCGGTTTAGTGGAATTGTGCGGTCTGCACCAGTGTTCGTTATACATCGGCCCAATGTCGGGGTGCTGATCCCATCTCTTACCTTTTATGCCGAACATAATCTGTAAGCCTCCCCCAATATGCACAGCCTGCTTGTTTTGGGATAGTGCGTAGTCAGCTAAGATTAATCCGTAGGCACCACAGCCTATAATAGCAACATCATAGTCTATCTTGTCCATTTTACCGGTCATAATTTCCAACGCTTCGGCAAAATTTAAATCTCCTCCAGATGCAAGCCCACCTCCGTTTGTCTGCTCGGATTTGATGGTTTTAAGATCGAACTCGGGCAAAACATTGTGTCCAAAGAGAAGTTCTCTCTTGCCGTACTGGTTGATAATGTCCTCCTCAAACGGATGGATTACCAGAACCTTCTTACCTTCTAAGGCTGCGCTCCAAGGGTCTTCAAAATAAAAAGGCTCTAAAAATCTTAAAGCAAAAAACTCAGCTTGGGACGCAAAGTTTTCTATTACTATGGCTTCTTCGTAGGATTCCATAGAGCCAAGATAGGAAATATTCTGTAGCGCCGAAGTGTATACCTCAAAGAAGAAATCTAAAGTGTCGTCGTTTCCGGGAGATACACCTGCGTTATTAGACGCAAAAAACTTAGTTGTTGTTGCATACGCATTAAATCTTAATTTATCAGATATAATGGTTCTCTCAACGGCTCCAATCTTAGAAGCTATAAAAGGTAGTCCGGAGCGAATAGCCTCTTTGATTCTGTCATTACCTTCCTTTGCGGGTTTTGGTTCTGCTAGCATAAGTATTCTCCTAGTTCTTTGTGAATTCTGTTATGTATCTTGTCTTTGTCTATGGATTCAGGATGCGTTCCAGTAAAGTCTGCGGTTCTACACTCACCCCTAACCCAAGGATTAAACTCATGCACGCCTAAATAAGTGTTCTCTATATCTATTCTATCTTGGATGGAGCCATTTACCCAAGGTAAATATATTTTTTCAAAGTAATTGTCTATACAATTCTGTTTAGATACACTATCCTTGTAATAACCAACCTTTTTAGCCACCTGATGGGGAAATACGTATGAATAGTGATACATCAAAACGCCCGTCAGATAATAAAATGTTTCACTATCTATATGCTTTTCTTGAATATCGGAAGAATACTTCATGGTGGGAGGGCGATGTGTTAGCCATGTAGCTCCCGGCTCATACTTAAATATCCGTAGAAAGTTGTCTTTCTGCAACTCAAATCCTGTCAGATGGTGATTTATTCCGCCGTAAAACGAACAGCTTGTGACACCAACGCTGGTAGGCTTGTATTCCTCCAAAAACCGAATAGTTTTCTCCAAGTCTTCGGTTTTGTATAGCTCATCACAGTCAAGGTTCCACAGATAATCTATGTCATCATTAATAAACTGCATGTATGCTTTGCATTGCTCATCCTTCTCTGAGTATTGACCATGTACAATCTGGATTTTATTGTCGGGGTCTGGAAAGGAATCTAGTATTTCATTGGTTCTGTCAGTAGAAGTTGTTCTACCTTGACGCTGCCAATACTCAACCGGTCCTTCTGCTATGAGAATCTGGGACGCATACGGATAAACTTGCTGTAGGCACTCCTCTAAAACGTAATCGCCCTCAAAAACGATCATTCCAAAAGCTATTTTTAAATCAGACAAAGTTATATAACTCCTTCTTAGTAGGCTCCCAGCCAAATTCTTTTCTTAGTTTACTTGAGTTTATGGAATACCTGTAATCCTGTCCCATTCTGTTTTCTATAAACTCCACATGAGACTCCCAATGCTCCACTTCTTTCCATTCGCATACTTTTGCTACAACATCTAGGTTGGGAAGGTAATTGTACGCCGAGACGTTCCATATCTGGTCTTGTTGTCCGCAGAAACATATTTTATATATGGCGTCAGCATTGTCTTTCACGTAGAGCCAATCTCTTACGTAACTTCCGTCGCCGTGGATAGGTATTTTCTGTCCAGTATCTAGGCTGTGTAAAATCTTAGGGATTAGCTTTTCGGGGTACTGCCTTGGGCCGTAATTATTTGTACTTCTGACAATCTGATAGTTTATACCAAAGGTTCTAGCGTAAGCAAAAATCAACATTTCCGCAGCAGCTTTGGTGGCAGAATATGGATTGCTGGGATTAAGTATGCTTTCCTCTGTTTTATCCTCTTCTTCTACGTTCACATCGCCGTACACTTCGTCTGTGCTGATATGAATAAACTTAGGCTTCTGATACACCTTTGCTCTAAGTAGGCTTAGAATGTTAAATACGCCCTCTACATTGGACTTCAGGAATACTTTTGGTGCTTCTATTGAATTATCAACATGAGACTCGGCAGCGAAGTTTACAAATATATCACAGACAGGTATATGTGTTAGTTCGCAAATGTCTTCTTTAATATGTGTGTATTTGGGATTATTGTCCCAAGGGAGCTTCTTGTTTGAGGCATAGGTCATTTTGTCTATATCAATAACCTCGTGACCCTCATCCAGTACTCTTTCAACAAAGTGGCTACCTATAAACCCCCTACCACCAGTAACTGCAAAGATCATAGATCCTCCTCAAAGTTATATTTTATATGTGTTTTTCTTATTTCGTCAAAGTAATCATCATATATCTTTTTGAGTTCACCGGATTGATATAGCTCCATTGGTGTAAAACAGTGGTGCATTGTTGATGGATTATACGTATTATTTTGTACAGAATATTCAAATTGCGAGAAGTGGCTAAATACAAGCTTTTGTTTTTGTCCTTGCCAAGTAATACATCCATCTTGCTCGTAAGTATCGTAAAAATACAACTGCCATTGCCAAGGCGCTCCATGACCTATGTTTCCGTCTATAGATACACCCTCGATTGTAGCAAATGCGTCCAGATATCTTTGATCTCCGCAGGTTGCAAGTTCCGGATACTTTCTGTGCAATACAGCGTCAGACCACCACCGCAAAAGATAGGGGCCGAGATTATCATTTTTAAAGTGGACTACCCCCACATTAAACCATCCATTTCCGTTTGGAACCTGCATGGTGTACTGCCTGTGTCTGAACACTCCAACAGATTTCTCACCAATTGAGTCGAAGACCATACTTATGTCCTGATGAAAGTATATGTCTGCGTCGATGTAGGTTATTGGAACCTCTAACCTTTGCATCAATTTTAAGGAGAAGTAGGATGCCAAGGCGTACGAGTAATATTTACGATCACTCTTTTTAAGATTCTGAAGATCCTCGTCTTCTTGTAAAAATTCTACATCGTGATATACCTTGAGTGTTTCGCAGGCGTGCGGCAGTAGCTTATCGTATGCCTTTTGGTCAAAGCATAGGTAATGAAGAACAAAATCTTTGCTATTTTTAAGAAGCGACTCATAAAGCGTAAGTCCCTTTGGTAAAAAGTTGTAGTCTGAGACTACGCATAAATGTTTCATGTTTTCCTCTTGCATAGACACTGGTAGGGTCTTGGACTGTCTATTGTTACTTCGGATTCTTTTTCTATATTATAGCAGGAAAAGCCATAATCTTCAAGTATAATTTTTCTGATTTCAGGCCAATCCTCATCAAAATGATTCTCAAGCAGAATGTAGTCTACCCTGTCCACTACTTGAGACATTCCCTTTAGCACCTTCAGTTCTGCACCTTCCACATCTATCTTCACTAACTTTGTCTTCGGCTCGTCTTTTAGCTCCTCGTTCAAGGTTGTACTCTTGATTTTGCCAACCATGTCTTGGGTTTGAAACGAGGTGTTGTGACCAACAATATTCCATTCCTCTTTACTTGACCCCGCATAAAACGGTAGTTCGCCACACTCATCAGATATAGCTGAGTAAATTATTTCGACGTTGTTTAGCCCTCTAAAGGTTTTTTGCAAATGATAGCAGTTCATATGATTTAATTCAAAAGCGTATATTTTGCCGGTATCCCTAACTTTTTGAAAGAAGTAATTAGTATAGGTTCCGTCACAGGCACCCACGTCAACTACAACGTCTCCCTCAACTAAGCAAGAAATTGAGTCCAAGTATCGCATATTTTTTAGGTCGTGGTGATCCATATCAGTCTGCCGTTATCCTATGTTTGGGAAAGCCCATCTCTTTCCTTTTGTTAAAAACTAATTGATCTCTACCAGAGTAATGTAAAGTCTTTCTAGCTGCAAAATCCACATCACCATGATTCTCAGTTCCCTCTACACTATAGTGTTCATGAGTAATGATGACATTATCAATATACTTCTCTTTTCCCATAGCTTTTACTACCTGCGTGAATTCATCATCACAATATAGACTTTTATAATCTGGGTGATAGATATACCCGAAATACTCATACAGTTTTCTTCCGAGTATGGAAAAGGTTATCAAGTCTCCGTTTGTGTTGCCATCGTTGAAATGCACGCACCCGTCAAGCGATGGAAAGTGATCCTGCATGGCTTCCACGATACGCTGATCCCAACTGTATGCTTTAGGAACCATATCATCAGACGCGCATATCACAATATCAAAAGATTGTTCGTCAATATGAGCATTGATAGCGCTAATCTTATCGGTGTTGGAATCATAGTTCACTACCCCGTCCGCTTCATTCCTTTTATTTAGTATGTATTTTATACGCTCTCGAATATACGCATCGTTCATGGTCTCGTCATCAACATCACAATTTATGTTAAAAAATATCTGATTCCATGAGCTTATTTTAGAAACATAGCTATCTAGAACCCTTAGAAACTTTTCGGGTCTTGCTAGAGTGGGAAATTGAACTAGTAATCTCATAGGTTCCCCTTAATCTTTTGTAGCTTTAAGTTTCCTTCAGAATCCTTTAGGAACTTACAGAACCTAGAGGCTCTGCTGACACATGTGTGGTTAGATTTTATTTGGCTTTTTAGGGTCTGAGAAAGGTCATCAGTTTTCTCTTCTTTAAATACCGAGCCTAAAAATTTATCAAACATTGGTTGTTCTTCTTCCGAAAGTTTAAACGAAATCTTATTTGAGTAATATACAGCCTCGTAAAATAACTGACTAAACAGTATTGCCATAGGTGTAACAAAGACCATCTCTTTGTATCTGTCGTACATACCCCTCAAGCTCAAGAGGTTAACTGGCATATCAAAGTTTTTGTCTCTTTCGTCGTTCGCTGTAAGCTTCATGAGGTGATAGCTACTATCCGGTTTTTTTTGCTGCTCAAAAACAAGGCTCGTCTCGGTTGCCAATATAGCCCTGTCTATGCTATAATCGGGGATCTGCTGTGGCGGAAGAAAAATGTCGAGTCCCGGAAGTATTGACTCCATCCTAATTTTTTCTGGTTTAGGAAACGGTATTGTGGAGCCAGCATTTGTAAATAGGAATGGACAATCTATTTTGTTTGATTCCACTCCTTCCTCTAAAATTTTTAGCTGGTCAGTTGTCATGCCAGTGCAGTTTACAACAAGTTTCACGTTTTTATTCTGAGACAAATATTTAACCGCATCATTATCTAAAAACTGAAAATGTGTAACGAACAAATCTGGGGAGAATGCGTCAAATGTGTCAAATACAGAAGTGTTTTCAGACCAAAGATGTACCTCGTGCCCAGCTAACTCAAGACATTTAGAAAAGTACATCGCTTCCGTAGAAATTACGGACGTATAGTTGCGTATTAATATCCTCATATTTCCGAGATCCTCTTGAAGGTTTTTATGTTGTTTATTTTATGAACTGGGGTTTCCACTTTAAATGTGACAAAGTCATGCTTAGAAGCTACGTCGTTTATAGCCTCAAATAAAAATCTATTCTTGTAGTCTGGTGCAGAAAGTATATTATAAAAGCTTTTTATAGCGTTCCTACCCGAAACAAAAAACATCTCTGTCCAAAAGTCAGACTTAATACCTAGAGATAGCTGCTCCAGTGACCCATTGTTGGATATAGCGTTTATCTCAAAGGCTCCGTCACTGTTATTTTCTTGTGTTATGACAGAACAAAAATCCAAATTTAGGCCTTTAAGGTGGAAGGGTCGCAGTAAATTAAAACCGCTGCAAAATAGTACCTTATCATTTGAAGTATTGTTGAGGCATAATCTTGCACTTTCACAGCAGTTCGTGTTAAAATGTACTTGATTTTCAACAACTCTTATGTTTATTTCTGGGAACTTCTCTTTTATAAAGTTCACTGTCTTTTGCGTTTCAAACCCCGAACAAACTATTATTTCAAAATTATAAAAACATGCCTTAATCGCTTCTATTTGCGTCTCAAGTATAGTTTTTCCCCCTATTTTTATAAGGCTGACCGGCCCATAAGATTTCATACGATAGCCGTGATTTTCACTAAACAGCACTATGGTGATAAAGTCTTCAACAGCTTTACTGGAGGTATCACGCTTGTTTTTCGGGGTTGTTATATATCTATTATGATTTCTCATATCTATAATAAGTATCCGTATTTTTTGCTTCCTCGGCTATCTCTTGAAGCATTAATCTGTAGTCATTGTAGTTAAGATAAAAATTTTGCGCCACATGTCTGGGCACACAAGATATATCCTGATCTTCATCCTTGAAGACAATACTCTTTTCCATCTTACGCCTGTTCATATCTGCTGCTTTTAAAAAGTTGGGTGATAGCGTTTTCCCAGCATCTATATTTAGAAAGTGGGTAGAGTCTACTATTTTTTGAAAAACTTCTGTTTCCATTACCTTTTTCGGTACATTTGGCTTATGGATAGTCAGTTCTGAAAATATCCCCTTTCCACCTAGGTTATAATAGTGTTGCAGGTACTCACCTACATCTGAACCTCTTTTAAGAAGTACAGACTCTTCAATCGAAAGTACAACTTTGATCCTATTCTTAGGGTAATCAGATGCAATGATAGATTCTACGGTATCTATTACATCCATCTTATTGTCAGATTCGTCATATACAATAATACCATACTTATTGCTAGATACTTTGATTGCATTTTCTAGAAACTCTTCTTTGGTTTTATCCCCAATGTCGATTTCTTCGGGTCTATGTAGTGAGCAAAACTCATTGGCTTTTTTCGCTTCAGACACATGTTTTAACACTCCAGCCATACATGAATCTAAAATGTCTTTACTTGCATCAGAGAAGATACATGAAGAGCAAAGATTATTAAATATGGTTGCAACCTGTGAGGGATTTTTCATGTTACTTTCTCTCAGCGCTTACTTCGTAGTGGACACCAGTTATTTGAGTTGACAAAACATTAAGACCCACAGACTCTAATGCCTGCTTTATTAAGGTTGCATTTGAGGCAGACTTTATTGAACCTATAATGCTTGACCCTTCTTTTTCAGATATCTGGTCGTTGATAATAGATTTACAAAGTATTCTTATGTCTGTGCCACCCAAAACCAGCTTGCCTCCCATACGAAGTTTCTGGCGAAGCTTTTGAACTAATTCTCCCACCTTATTGATGTCAAATTCGTCCACTGCGTCGTTCGCCATAATTACTTCACACTCGTTATCAGAAACCTCTGAAAGGTTCACATCATTATTAAACACTATAGCCTTTTCATAGTTTTCTACAGCCTCTTGGTTTGGCTTCACAATGTGTAGTTTCATTCTTATGCTCCGTATACCTTGTCAAAAGTATTGTTCCAGTTATTAATAAATTTCTCTTCCGAAAACTTATTTAGTACAGTTTCTCTGGCTTGCTGCCCCATTTTTGCTCTGAGGTTTTCATCTGCAAGCAGTTCTTTTATGTAGGCTACTAACTGTGATTCGTCATTAGAGCAGAATCCGTTCACGCCGTTTTCCATAATTTCAGGTATCATGCAAGTGGAGGTGGTTACAACTGCACACCCACAAGCCATAGCTTCTAGTAACGAAGTGGGGACTGGGCTAATTGTAGATGTATTAAGAAATACCTTACACCCGTTATATCTAGATACTAGGTCTTCCAAACCATTAGCAGTTCCACCTTTAACATTTGGGATTTGCTCGCTGTCCTTGCCTACTACGTCCACAACCTCTTCTTTAAAATTACTAGTGATTCTTTGCCAACCACTAAAATTGCAGCAATAGTCTCTATTTGCAAATTCATTAACCACGCTTAGTACATCTGTGTCCTTTTCTGTTTCAGTTGGACAAAAGGTGTTTGTGTCAACCGAGTGGTGTATGACTGTGGCCGGACAAGACATCCTCCACTTATCTACTGAGTACTCAGATATAAATACGTTGACATCTCCCTGCATACTCTTAAACATGTCAAGCTGTTCTTTCGGCCAGCCGGGAATAGGCAGAGTGTGTTCTAAGGACAAGATGGGCACCCTCAAGAAGTTTTGCACTTGGGACGCAACCTGAAACTGACCGAACTTACTCTGGCTAAGTATGAAGTCTATGTCTAAACCGCTGATTACAGAGTTTTGCGGTAAAACATAGTAGTTATCCGGAAGAGGGGCGTAGGACTTATCCCATTCTTTACAATTTTCATACCTAAAGCTGTAAAAGTTGTGACCGGTTTTACAAAGTTGAGACTGATACCTCTCATGCGTATCAAAAGTAAGTATGTTGTACTTCTCTTTTTTACTATTTGCTTTATTTATTATGCGTATAGTTTGGTTAGTCATTTAAAATATCCTTCATTAGTTGTCCGACAGCTTCCTGAGAAAACTTTTCTGCTTGTTTTAACCCAGCAGCCTTAGCCTGTAGTCCGTGTTTGATGGGGTTTTCTAACCAGCTCTCATAATATTTTCGCATTTGCTTCCTGATTTGCATTTCACAGGGCGTAAACCAGTATTCCCTACCAGTGAATAGATCTGGAAACGCAGAATCGCTACACTTGCAGCTTGAAAAAACTCCGTCCACACAGAAGCCGGTGTTTGGGTCTGAGTCATCTATAAACTGAGGAGGGCCACCAAATTTACTGCATATAGGGGTGCTTCCAAAAGCCATCGCGTCGAAAGCTGGAATTGACCACGCTTCTCCGTGCGACGGACATATGAAGCAATCCAACTCCTGATGGATTGAACATAGTGCGTCTTCATCTACCTCTGCCGGTATAATCACGTCTTTTCTATATCCATCTATATCTTTATACATACGCAGTTGACGTTTAACGGATTGAATTTTTTGCTCGACAATCCCGTGAAGTTCGTCTGGACTTTTGCCAAACTTATTTACTTTTATAACTAATTGCACATTTTCTGAAATGTCAAACTCACTATGGAAACAAGAAATTATGCCTTCTATGTTTTTTCTGTCGTTCACGTCTCCAATATAATAAAAAGTGAAGTTGTCCGCTGTTTGAGGGATGTCCAGCTTTCTATATTTCTTCTTGTACTTATTAAGGTTAAAAGCGTGAGGAACCACTGAAACTGGAATTCCTAAATTATCCTTTTCCAATAACTGTTTTGATGACTCATTAGGAACCCATACGGAATCCATCTGTTGTAAATAGTCGAACCAAGGGTGGTGTTTTATACTGACAGACTCTGACGCCAAAAACGCTATATTCTTTTTGAATTTGGTTGTTCCGCATAGATGGTGAGGCAAAACATGCTGAATGCAAACATCACAACCTTGTGTGTCTTTTTCTTCAAGCGCCTTTAACCTTCCCGATATTTGCCTGTCTGAAGTCAGTGTGACATTACGGCAAACCACATCAATCCCAGCAGCGTCAAGAGCAAGAATGTATCCCTTTGCGGCTTCTGCCCACCCACCGAATTCTTTATAATGACCTATATAAAGTACTTTCATTATTTATTCCTTAAAAATAACGAGTCGCCCGAAATGCCCTTAAGCTGATATTGTCTAACAGCTTCAAAGAATCCGGATTGCTCCAGAAAATGTTTGATAAATACAAAATCTGTCTCTCCTTCGTACATGACATACTTGCTCGACCACTCCAGTGCTGCGGACTTTACAGTGGACAGCATATCTCCACACCCCTGCAAAACCTGCATTTCTACACCTTGTACGTCCATGAATAAAGCGTCTATGGACTCTATACTCTGCTGTTCGCAGAAGTCTTTCAGACAAATCCCATCAACTTCGATTTCCTCAACGACATCTTTTACCTTAAAAATTTCTGTCATTCCCACGCCAGACTTGAGTAACGACCCTTGTCCAGTATTCTGCAAACCGTCTCCCACGAATGTTTGGTCATCAGGTATGGTTTCCAGATCGTAGAATCTGTTAAATGTAACAGGTCCAGTAACATCTGTCACGGCAGCGTGAATCACATGTACATTAGAATTATCCTCAAATCTTTTTTTGCATATTTGGTAGTTAAAAGGGTCTGCCTCAAAAGCATATATGGTAGCTTCAGGCCAAAACTCCATGAGTTCTAACACGTCATATCCCCTATGGGCGCCTACCTCAAATACATTTTTAATTTCCGAGCATGATTCTTTGATCTCATCTAAGAACTGCTGATGTCTATCTTTTTTATCTTTCATCGCTGCAAAAGACCTCTTTGGTGCATGGTTTCAATTCTTTTTTGCTCCCACTGGTTTATTCTATTTCTTTGATGCACCATGTTGTCGTATGCCATATTGAAGTCAAAGTTACTTCTAGTATTTAAACCATCAAATGCGGCAGAAGACTCGTTAAAGTACATTCCTCCGGTAGAGGATGTGGCGCTTCTATAAGTAAGATCTCTAGTCATTCTAGATTCTAAAAAGGTATCTAACCTAGACGGATCTCTTAGGACTTCTGCAATTAAAAATCTTGAAAGATCTACAGCGCTTGCGTTTGGTGGAAGCTCTGGCTTGGGGGCTGGTTCAGAAATATCTGGAGGGGCGCACCAAGTCTGACTAATATCTGGAATGTCAACACTATCAAAATAGTCTTCCCACTTTTTGCCGCTCATATGCCATTGAAAATGCTTCTCAAAGTTCTTTCTTGTTCTCTTTCCTTCCTCAGCTCTTTGCTCTTCGCTTTTAGACAGAAAAGATTCAAAATATTTGGCAGCTAATTCGTTATCTGGAACTGCTCTTAGACATCCGGTTTCCAGCTCTTTGTACAAAGCTTTTGGTTTGATTGGGAATCCCTCTAGCTTTCTGATCTCACTTTCCATAGCGGAGTAGTCGGTGCCACATACAGGCACACCACAAGCAGCAGCCTCAACATAGGGGAGACCAAATCCTTCGCAGTTTGCATACTGTGTGTACAGATCAAACAAATTTACAATGGAAGACAGGTCTTCATACGAAACACCGTTCTTGACATTAGAAAGCGTTGCTCCCCACTTGCCCGTAAAAGGAGACTGTATTACAGCACCCTTGAATAGCGACGGAAACGGCTTCTTGGTTTCAGGACAGATATATGTAAATAAAACATATGAAGATAGGTTGTGTTGCTGTAAAAGCTCTGGAATATCCCAGCCCAAATCCGGATATGAAGTGTGGCAGTAAAGGTATACATCTTTTCTAGCGGTGTCGTCCAAAAACTTTCTGAACGCCTCAAACAAATCTGGGTAAAGCTTTCTGCGTTGATTACGCATAACTGTACCAATAATTTTGCAGTCTGGGTCTAAGCCAAATCTCTTTTTATGAGCCGCCTTATCTTCTACTGGGTGATATGCTGGGTGCGCTGATGGGGGCGCACTTCCAAGGTAGTTGATTCCACCACCAGATTGGTCGTCAAGCACTCCACCTGCCCAGTCTGAATATGTTAGGCAAGCGTCTGCACCTGCATAAGACGCAACCCACTGTCGAGCCTGTGGTCTCGCGTCAACAGTCGGCATAATACACCACTTGAACAGTCTACGAAAAGGAGAGCGTTCGGCGAACTCAAGCATCCAGAAGTCACGAATGTCGCAAACAATGTCCGGCATAAAGTCTAAGCAGACATGCTCAAATATCCACTCGCCAAACTGGTTGGTTCCAGAAGAGTGATATGCGTCAATCTCCTGCTGACTTGCTTTTGGTTCGCAGTCTGTGTTGGGAGCGATTCCATAATATGCCCAAGGAATATCTTTTGCTCGTGGGTCATTCCTTTGACCATAAGAAGACATCTCTGCAAGCTCATATTTGCCTGTGCTGTGCAAATAATTAAGGATCTCGCGAGTATACGTTGCATATCCTGTATTTAAAAATGTAGCTTCACTACAGAAAAGTATGCGTTTCTTTCTCATCTTATTCCTTGTCCAAACATCCAAAATCGAATTGATTCACCCTAAACGTGATGAGTGTATCGTCCTCTGGCTCCATATTTCTAGCTGAGGCATTTACTGTTATTTTCATATCACTTTTGCCTAGCTTCGCGATAGTCCTTGCACCACTATCCCAAGCAATGAATCTTAAATAGGTTTGGTGCCTCTTCTTCTCACCTCTTTTGTTTCTAAAATACTCATAGATGTACAAGGTGAATTCGCAATATTCGGCTCCCGTATCTCTGTCTACCTCAACCTCTGGGTCATGATACAGGAACCCCGTAAAAGTACAATTGTTCATATCGCTCCTCAGATACTACATTATAGTAGTAATGTGAAAGTTTTCCAATTAAATTTCGTGAATTTTATCAACAATAAAAGAGCTGTCGTCGCCCACATCTCCACACAACATAAGGTTGTTACCCTCATAGAGTACAAACTGATATTTATCTCTAGTGTCTGGGAAAACAATAACGCTATCAAGCGAGCAAGTCATGTCTTCAATTGTAAGAAACGACATTGTTCGCCCCTTTTGTTTGCTGTTTGGTTTGTTGATTTTGTGATTAGCAACGCGCTGCAAGTTTGCTACAATGCAAATGTTTTTACCCTTCTTGCCGTCCATGACATCCTTACAGGTTGTGTTGGCAATTGAAGTGTCCACAGCATCAACCTTGGAAAGTGAGACCGGACAGCCAAGCATCTTGGTTTCCTGCTCAATGATCCAAGCCGGATCGTCAGACAAATCGTAAGGTGGGTTTTTGAGCATTTCTATCTCATTCTCTACGATTTGGCTTCTGTTGATATTGCTACAGCCCCCTCCGTTTTTCTTCGTAGGATAAAGGTCTGTAAAGCAATCTTGCAACCTAGACCATCTTTGGGGTTTATAATTTTCAGTAACCCATTTTACCTCTGCCTTAGTTAACTCTCTGAATATCAAGTATTCGTAAAGAGCCTGATTTCTAGTTACACCCGCAGTTTTCGTAGAAAAGAAGCCTATAGACGCTAACGCTTTGAACGCTGTAGAGTTAATTTTAGGAGCTAAGTACACAAGTATGTCCATCCAAGTAAAATTCTTTGGCTCTTTTTCTATTTCCTGAGATGTATCTTCAATTGCTTTAATAACTTTGTCACCAGTAACACCGGTAAGGCTCTTGATGTCTTTGACTCCAAAACAAATACCATCTTCTTTGATATCAAACTTAGTTGAAAAGGCACTTAGTTTAGGAACCTTTACTTCAATATTAAATAGTTTAGCTTCGTTTACTAGCTCATAGATTTCTTGGTGCGGGTCTTGCTTTTCATTTGCATAGTATAGGTAGGACAAAAAGAATTCCTTTGTATGGTTCGCTTTGTAGTATGCAGACCAGTATGAGTCAAGTGCGTAAGCCACTGCGTGAGACTTGTTAAAAGAGTATCGTGAAGACTTCTCAATCCATCCAAATATCTCTTCGGCTTCTTCGTTAGTAACAATACCTTTAGCAGCAGCGCCTTTTAAAAAGGCTTCTTTTACCTGCGCCATGAGGTCAGCCTTCTTCTTACCAATCGCCTTACGTAGGTTGTCTGCCTCCATCTCGCTAAAGCCAGCCAGCTTGACAGCTATAAGCATTGCTTGCTCTTGGTACACAAGAACGCCATAAGTTGGTTTCAGTATGCTTTCGAGTGACTCGTGAAGATATGTAACATCCTCTTTATTATGTTTGCGATCTACAAACCTTTGCGTCATCGACTTCCCATCAATAATTGCCTTTAAGCATCCGGGCCTAATTAAGGCTATCAATGCGGCTAGCTCTTCGAGATTTTCTGGGGCGAGCCTTTTTGACCAAGCTCTACCAAGATTGCTCTCAAGCTGAAAAACGCCTTTGGTCAAACCGTCTTTGTATAAGTCCCAAGACTTGTTGTCTTTCAAATCAATCATTTAACCCAACTCTAAACAAAAAGTTTTCCGTCAGCAAAAGCCTTTTCAAATTTCATATTTCTGTATACCGCACGCCGTGACTTCTGCAATTTAATAAATATATTGGCGGTATCTTTAACGTCCTGTAGGGCGTCGTGAGCGTTTTCGCTAGAAAGACCCATTCTCTCACGGAGGCTATCCATACTGATGGATTTAACATCTGGATCTCCTTCGGTCCATAGCCACACGTCGTCCATTACATCAATTTTGTAAATCTGGTGAAATAACTTCTGGCACTGCCTTTTGTCGTCATATGGTCCGTATTCCTTGCATAGACGGTTGACAATGTGCATGTCGTATCCTATGATGTTAAAGCCTGCTGGGATAGGAGCAAAGTACGGAGTGCCTTTCCAGTTGTACTTATTTACAAATGCGCAGAACTTTTTCCATACCCCTTTTGGCAGAGGTGCTCTAGCTAGCTTTGCTCTAGTTTGCCCAGTCACTTTTAGCGCACCTTCCTCTAGAGGATCTACACCGGCGGCGATAGCTTCATCGTCGTCGATAATGGGACGCATCATACTGTTAAATTCACCCTTCATTCTAAAGTTACGACCGTCCAAGGCGATGGCAGCAATCTGTGTTGGTTGGCATCGCATAGGGTTTCTACCACCAGTTTCAAAGTCAAACACAATAATGTCTCTATTCATTTATAAGCTCCTTGATTTTCATCAATTTGTCCAAAAGGTTAATGCCAAGTACGTCAAATTTAACATGACCCAAAGCCTCAAGATCAGCCATTTCTAAACCGGCTATTTTCTCCGCGCCGCTTCTCTGGTTTACCATAGGGCAGACCTGATGTAATGGTTCTGCCGAGATTACCACGCCAGCAGCGTGCTTGCCTTGTGTTTTAAAAGTTCCTTCTATCTCTATAGCTTGCTTAAAGAACTCAGAAAAGTCACCTTTAAGCTCTCCATCTTCATTTATATAACAGTAGTCTCTTAGGTCGTCTGCGTTGTTTAGCAAGGCCCATCGAATGATTGACCTATCTTCTTCATCCATCTCCGCTAGCTGATCAGAAATTGCGGCCTCGTCAGGAATATACTTTGTAATTTCGTTCATCTCTCCAAAACCACAAGCTTCGTTGACCCTTAGAACCTCTTTAATCGCGCTACGACCCTGTAGTCTGCCGAACGTAAGCATCTGACTTACATTCTCGTTTCCATACTTATGTTTTAAGTGGGAGATAATCTCATCCCTCTTTTCTGTGGGGACATCCATGTCGATGTCCGGAAGTGAGATATGATCTTCCGTGTTGCGTCCCTCATTGTAGAATCTTTCAAAAAGAAGATCAAACTCAATAGGGTCAATCTGGGTTATGCCGATTAGATATGAAATCAAGCACCCTGCGGCAGATCCTCGGCCCGGACCTACCATCCAACCCTGATCTCTACAGTAGTTTAAAATATCCCACACGATTAGAAAATATCCAAACAGGTTGGCTTTTTCTATAACCTCATACTCTTTTCTGAATCTATCACCGTATACCTCACGCACATCTTGATCGGTGATTTTATCATCAAGAAGTCGTCGCCATCCTTCTCTAGCCAACTGCCTTAAAAAGTCCTTCTCGGTTTCTCCTTTAGGCGTATCGAAAGTTGGTAGCATCGGTTGACTCAGGATCGTATAGTTTTCACATTGGTCGTATATTTCTGAGAAGGCATCTATATCTTGCCCCTCTATAATTAGCTCCGTAGCGCGTAACTTATCTCGCAAAAAGAAGTCATCATACTCAAAGAAGTGGTGGTTTTGTAAGTCTTGGCCTTTATTGAGAGCTTTATTTACTTTTGAAAGGGTGGTCTTCATGCTAGAGCAAAGCATAATTCTGTGGAGTTGGGCGTGTTCTCTTTCTGTGTAGTAGCTGGTGTGAAACGACGGAGTCTTCGTGTAGAAGTTCTCACCTTTGATTGGGGAAAATGACTCGTCTTTGGCTACACTTATCAGGTTTCCGTTTTTACCCGCATCAATTATTACAGAGTTGTCAATCTCATTGTCAGCAGACAGAGAAGATACAATTTTAATCAGTTCAAGCCATCCTTGCTTGTTCTTAGCAAAAAGGGCGAACTTATCAAACGAACAACCGAGTATAGGCTTTATGTCATTTTCAATACAAGCCTTGTAAAAAGATACAGCACCGGACAGACTCTTATAGTCTGATATGCCGCAGGCCTTATAGCCGTACTCGCGACATTTTTTAGCAAGCTGCTTAGGCTTAGAAAAGCCTTTCTGTAAAGAATAGTGTGTTAAATTACACAGTGGAAACCAGTCCATTATAAATCCTCAATATAAAATTCAACAAAGTCGGGATGATCATCTGAGCGATCACTCATGATCGTGAGATTTTGAATCCCGATCTACATTATAATAGTCTATAGTTTGCAATTTTGCAAGTGGATTTTGCAATTTAGTTCAAGTTCTTTGATTCCACTTGTCTCTTGCTTCTTGCCAATCTTTTGCCGATGCAGAGGACGCCCCACAATCAGCACATTCATACCAATACATTTGTATGGTTACAAGTGCTTCGGATTGGGGGCGACCTCCACAGAATGGGCAGTCTAGCATCTGTTGTTCTACCACGCCCTGCAACTCCAGTATCGCGCTTTATGACGTGGGCCGGGGTTGTCGCAGTTGTGGCGAGCACGGAAATTCTTCCTTCTGCCGGGGATATTCTTTTTAATCTTCATATTAGGATCGCCAAAGTTTACCTTAACAACATTTCCTTTTGGGTTTTTAACGTAAACGCTAAATTTCTTCGGACCTTTCGGGGTTCTGAACGGCTTACCCAGTTTAACTTTTCGCCCTTGATATTCAGCAGCTTGGGCTGGAATTAAGGTTCTGCCGTCTTTTTTATAAACGCCTCTTCTTTCGTACTCGTATATTTCACCAGTCTTAGGATCTTTATACCTAAACGCTCCCTTTGATTTGCCCGCTCTTGGATGACCCTTTGGTAGCAAATCGTTGTCTGTTGTGTAGTTAGGGTTGGAGGGTCTTCCACTCCTTAGCAGCTTGAGGAACGCATTGACGCGAGCAATTGCCCATCCGTGACGACTCATCTTCGGGGCATGACTTGTGGAGAAGGCTCCTGCGCCACGACGGTAGACTGCTTTGAGCATACCGAGTGTAGCCTTAGAACCCTTACCTTTAGAATTGTGTTCTTTAACCTTTGCGGCTAACTGAGCAGTCACTTCTTTGCTAAACGTAATTTTTCCCTTTTGGTCTTTAGCGCTGTCGGGCTTATTTTTCTTAGAACCCTTCTTTTGGTCTTTCTTTGGTGCGGGAGTTCTTCTCGGATCTTTTGGTCCCGGCTTATCTGCCTCGGCATGGTCTGCATATGTAAGATACTCTTCAGACTGAGCGCGCTTGAGCTGTTCTTGTGTTGGCCTACCCTCTTTCTCAGTTTTAGCAGGCTTGTAATTTTTGCCTTCACGCTCTTTCTTGCGTCTAATGTTTTCCCAGAGTCCGGGTTTAGCTACAGATAAGTCTATCTCCTCTATTTCAGACTCTTCGTAGTAAACTTCGTCAGCAGAGACATAGTCTTCTTCTGAAGGTGCATGATAGTTGTCAGCAGTTAGTTCTTCTTCAGAGCCATAGGACTCAAAGTACATTTTCATGTCTGCTGCCTGAATATGGTCTAAACCCTCAGTGGCTTTAGAGATGCACACAGCTACTCGTTGACTATTGTCTTTGTATTCTTCTCTAACCTTGGGATCGCTCATACAGCGACTCATAAAATCTTTTCGGTCTTCGCCGTCTTTTCTTGATGGCAGTGGCATCTTTATCTCCTAAAAGTTTGGTAGTTCTGGAAAAAGTTTGTATCGAATATCTTCCCACACCGCACCAGTAATAATCATAGACGCTTCATTGTCGGAGGGATAATGTACCCCCATAAGCATTCCAGCCATACCAGCCGTTTGAACCTTATCAAAAAAGTATTCTGAAAACTGTGGGTATTTAGCAGCTAGGATATAAGCACCCAAAGCAGCGTAGGCCGTGTGCCCCGAAGGGTACGAAGGGGTTTGTGCGGTTTTTGAGTCCAAAAGATTAATTGGTATCCCGTATTTTTCAGCAAGTTGGTACGGTCTTGGTCTGTTATGTTTGTGCTTTAGGTTCTTGATTATAGGCTTGAGAATATTCCAAGACTTATCAAATATTTTTCCGGGGAACTCTAAGTTAAGTTTCCTTAACGTCTTGTGGTATAAATCTGTTGGCTCGTTGTCCACTAATTTAATTAAGTCAACCTGAGAGTTAGTTCGATTCTTTGTTAGCTCAGATACATATAAAATTTCTCGCTTGGTAATCTCCCCATCGTTTGTTGGTGGATCTGGAAGCACATCGTCCCAAGCAATAGTAATCTTATCAGACACATCCCATGTTTTGGGATTATCTGTATACTTCATGTTTGCTATTTGTTCTTTTACGAACTTATCTGCGCCAATTATATAATTCATTTGTTTACCAGTTTTGAATTTTCTTTAAACTCGTCACACAGAGGGCAGAGTAAATCTCATTTTGACACCTATTAGGAAAATAGTTCGGAAATTACTTTTCCTGAATTAGCTATTTTCATAGGTCGTCCATTCCTACTTGTAAAAGTAGTTTCTAACGAAATGTCGAGAGCCTTACAAACTGAGGCCATAACATCTTGGGAGGAATACGGCGTTGACTCCACTCGCGTACCATCTTCATTTGTCTCGCCAACAGCTATGCCGCCATTCATGCCAGCACCGCCAACAACAACACTCCAACTGCTCGCCCAGTGGTCTCGTCCAGCGTTTTGATTGATACGTGGAGTTCTGCTAAATTCACCCATCCATATGATAGCTGTGTTCTCCAACAGTCCTCTTTGCTCTAAGTCCTCAATCAATGCGCTCATACCTTGGTCTAGCATAGGCAATTTTTCGTCCCTCAAGGTGGGAAAAATGTTTTGGTGGTTGTCCCAGCCGCCTAGACCCACTTCAATAAACGGTACGCCAACTTCGACCAAACGTCTAGCCATTAAGCACCCTTTACCAAAGTTGTTATCGCCGTATCTCTCTCTGACAGATTCCGGCTCTTTTTCTACTTTTGTTGCATCCATATCAGTGCTAGTTAGTACGTTAAATGTTTTTTTCAGAACTTTTTGATGCTCTTTGGCCATATGCCCCCCGTTGCTATTTATGAAGTTTGTTTCTATCATATCAAGAACTTTTGCCCTCTGATAGAACCTTTGATCTATCTTCATATTGAGATTTCGTATATCACCATCGCTGTTTAGAACTAAAGGTGCAAACTCTGCCCCCAAGAATCCAGCCCCCATGCTTCCGCCATTTACAGATATAAATTGTGGAATCATAAGCTTTCTGTCTAACTGCTTAGAGATAACAGACCCATAGCTTGGGTGAACTACACTTTGGCTTGGCACATATCCCGTGTGCATGTAGTACCTACCTCGCATGTGATCTGCTTCTCTGGTGCTCATACTGCGAATGATCGCCATGTTGTGCATCTGTTTTGCCATTAATGGCATATGTTCGCAGATTTCAACGTCGCCAGTCGTAGAAATTGGCTTAAAAGGCCCGCCAGTAACAGCTCCGGGTTTTAGATCCCAGATATCCATAGTAGACGGTCCACCGCCCATCCACAATAAAATTGCAGACTTGCCGTTTTTCTTTAGCTGCTGCTCGTTCGCCTTCAGTGTTTGCGTCAGAGCAGCAACTCCCGCTAGGGATGTTAGAAATTCTCTTCTTTTCATGTTAAGTCACCCACTCAGGACAGGCACACTTGTCGTCACAATTGCAAAATGGTATCTTAAATTTCATTAACCTACTCCTGCTGAAATGTCTGTTAAAATATTCTTCTCTTCATTACCAGTAATCGGCATTGGTCTTCCATTGATACCCATCCAAGTGTTGTTTCTTTGGATTCCCATATGGTTTAACACAGTCCATCTTAAATCTAGAGGGCCGCACTCA
>Ga0181591_10000595_pt1 | contig 29434 bp, 28 predicted proteins | sample 071ome_33_FD_133757 | JGI IMG/M metagenome (GOLD analysis project Ga0181591, IMG submission 133757) | Coastal salt marsh microbial communities from the Groves Creek Marsh, Skidaway Island, Georgia - 071412AT metaG (megahit assembly) | ecosystem: Environmental > Aquatic > Marine > Intertidal...
AAATAAAAACCAATTGACCTTACTTCTACAGGTATTTTGTTAAGACAATAAAAATTTTCCAAAACTTTAAATTTTCTTATTGAATATATTTCGAATTTATTGATAATCTTATTGATTAGGTATGAAATTTTCATTTTTCATAATTTGTATCACGGTCTCTACCGAATTGAGAATATTTAACTCACTATTATCATATAAACTCATTGGATAAGAAAGATTGTAAATTCCTTGAGCCAAATGAAGAACTTTTTCTGATTGATCAATTTCTTCAGTAGGTATTATTCTATTAATGCTTTTTGACAACTCAGCTAGAGACAAATTTATAGTGAGACCTGAATTAGAATAAAAAGACTTTGATAAACAAATAACTTTTTTATTACTCAATAATGCCTCAAAACCAGTCTTAGAATTAATAGTAATAATTAATTCAGAAAATTTTATTATGTCGAAATTATTAATTTCAGGCTGTATTAGATAGAAATCTTTACGTTGAAATAGGTCTTTTGTTTGTCTTGAAGGGAAACTTCCTTTCATTGCTGGATGCTCTTTCGTTATAAGTGCGACATTTTTGGGTTTTATGGACAATAAAGTTCGTAAGATCTTTATCTGGTCATAAAATTCTGGACATCGCGTTGTTAATTGGAAGTCTTCAGGCACATGGAGAGGGAAATAGATGGCTTTATCTTGATCAACTTGATTTAATTTTTTGTAAAAATTAAATATAAAAGAATACGTTGAATTAAATGCATATCCGACATATCTTTTTATATGACTCTTCCAGAATTGATGTTCTACATAATTTTTCTTGACATAAATATTTAATAATTTTGTTAATAGTGCCGTCCAGTTCCCAATTAAAAAAAATTTTTTAATTGGGTGTGAGTAATGTAGTTTGTCTTTTGAGGAAAAACTTAATAATTTCATTTCTTGACATGTTTCCAAATGTTTTTTTACACAAACGCTTACTGGTTTTATGAGTTTTGGATTAACTGGATCAATTGAATTGATAAGAGCATGAACTCTACCAGGGAAAAAAGATGGCTCCAGAAATACATGATTAATATTTTTATTCTTGCATTGATAAAAAACACTTAGATTGGCTATGTACCCACCAATTTCTTGAAAAACATAATTATTTTTTTGACTGTCTAAAATAGAGTCTAATGTTAAAAAATAGTGTATGAATTTATTTTTTAAAAATTTCTTGGAGCTTTTAAAAGTAACTAAGTCATGCCTAATAACATCATCTAAAGAAATTTTATAATTTGTCTCAATTAGACTATACTGATGTGAGTAATCCTCATTTTTATAAGATAAGTTTATAAGCTTTACGTTTCTTTCTTGTTTTATGATTCTCTTTGCAGAATCATTAAATGAAATAAATGAAATATTTGCAAAATATTTTTTCAAGAAAAGGGCTAAATTATAAAAATATTGTGCGTCCCTCTCTCCAATAAGTACAAAAATCAAATTCATTTTTGTATAGTCTGAATAATCCTTTTTTCCCAATTTCTTATATCCTTATAATGGAAAAATTTATCTTTTCTTCCAAGTGAATCTTGTCTATCTTTGTGGAATATTTTCCATTTAAAAATCTTTAAATCATGAATAAAAAAATCAGTAAGTTTAATGGTTAAATAAACAAACCTGTGAAATTGGTTAACTCTTAAGGAATTTGGTCTCTGGGGTAACTTAACTATTTCATCAATAACTCTATGGCTTGATTTGCCATCAACCTTAAAACACCATTTTTTTATAAAATTTTTCCTTTTTAAAATAATTTCCTTCTCTAAAAAAGGGTCTTTAAGATAGGATTCTATAGCCTGATGCAGTTCTGAGAAATTTCTCACTAAGACACTGCCAGATGCATGCTCTTTAGAGGTATATAATTCTTTGGGATGAAGTTGAATTTCTATGGTTGGTTTTTCCAAAATCCAAGCTTCTATGGCTGTAGTGCAAGATCTTGATATTTCAATATCTGCAATTCCAAGAACATTCCAAATATATTCATTTGATATTATTAAAACTCTATTTTTATAACTTTCAATTTTCTTTGCAAAATATTTATGGTAGAAAGTTTGATCTTCAGATGGATGGGTCTTAATAATAAAACCCACATCAGGATAACTTTTTACAAGTTCCAAAAAAAAATCTAAAGCAATACTTCTTGACTCAAAATCAGTTTTGGGAAATTTTTTTAACTCCTCTTCATCCTCGCTTGCAAAAGGAGGATTTAATACATCTATATCTTTTTTTAAGAAAGCAAAATTTTTTTCATAAAAAGAGGCAGAAGTATAGTTTGTAGCAAATACAATATTTTTTTCATAAATAGGGAAATTGTATTTTTTACAAAAAGTTTTTTTATCCATAAGCAGACTATTAAGTTCTTCTTTATAGAAATCGAATCTCGGAACACCAACAACTTTTGTACTTTTTTTTCTCAGATTTGGATGATTATTTACATAAGATTGCATAGTCTTATTCCAGTAAAAGTTTACAGCAACACTTGATAGGTCAACTCCTACACCAGCATACCAAGGTAAATTTTCTTTAATAATAGGAATTCCTTCGGTAGGAAGCAATATAATATTTACACCACTAGAATCTAGGTATTTAAGATATTTCTGTCTTTCTTTGCTGTATGCGTGGTTGAGAATAATTGTATTTGGTTGAAAACCAGAAATTGCAAATCTCTCAATTCCATTTCTGAAGTATTCTACTTTGTATCCTCTAGATTTTAAGAGAACACCAAGATAAACATAACTGGGTAAATCTCTCCACTTATGATCAATAGTTATTAAAATCTTATGCTTCATTCAGAATAAGGTGATCAATAAAGTCACGCACAGCACCTTCTCCACCTTTTTTTGAAGAAATGAAAATGCCCGGTATATTCCTGATTTCACTGACAGCATCAAAGGGGCATGCTTTAAAAGCAACAGATGATAGTAAATCCAGACAATTAATATCATCCCCTATATAAGCAACATTTTTTAATGAGATTTTCTCCCTTTCACAGATCTTTTCTACTGCCTGAAGTTTAGATTTGCCAGCCAAACCTTGAAATAAAAAATCAACTTTTAATTTTTTGGCCCTCCTTGTATTGATTTTTTTATCCTCACTGGTAATTAAACCTATCTTAACATCTTTATCTTTAATTAACTTGAATCCCATGCCATCTCGTGAATTAAATTTCTTCATTTCATTTCCTAACTCATCATAATACATCCCGGCATCTGTAAGAGTTCCATCAATATCAGACAAGAACAATTTCAATTTTTTTTTGCTTTTATCAAGAGACAGGAATTTACGCATATTAGCCTCCGCTATTTCCCAATCTTCAGGTTCATCAATTTCTATGAGTGTCAATTCATTCATTTCATAAATTGAAATTGAACCACTTAATCTATTTTTGTATAAAAGAAAGTTGCCAATCGAATTAATATAGAAGGATCCATTTTCTACATACGTGCCTTTAAAGTCTTGTCTTCTAGGTCGTTCTTGATATTTATAATTAATTGGTCTACCATTATCTTTCCAGAAAAATCTTTTAGTCCTTGTGCAGGTAACTAAACTATCACCCTTTTCTGATAAAAGTTGCTTAAATGCAGTATTTAGATCAAAACCTGAAATATAGGGCGATGTTGCTTGAATAAGGAATAGATAGTCATGATCTTGTAATTTGGACTTCTGAAAATGAATATACTCCAAGACTACATCTTCAGTTGGTGAAAAATCTGTTGCATTTTTTTTTGACCTAATAAAAACTTCAACTTTTTTAAAATCAAAACTATCTACAACTTTTTTTATATCTTCACAATCAGTTGCAACAACAATTTTATCTATTATCTTAGATTCCTCTGCAGCCTTAACGGACCAATAAACAAGAGGTTTGCCACAGAAAATTTTTATATTTTTAAGAGGTATTGATTTACTTCCGCACCTTACTGGGATAAAAGCAATATTCATTTTTCAGATCTATATTTCAACTTTTCTCTTTGAATTTCCTCAATGGGTAGAATTTCTGAAGATTTGAAATTTAAAGCCTCATATGTAGCATTTAAGTCTCTAACAAGTTTTGTTAAACCTTGGGGTTCAAGTGAAGCAGCATGGTCTGTCCCTTTCCAAGTGCGATCTTTTGTAAAATGTCGCTCTATCCATTTTGCTCCAAGCGTGTAGGCTGAAACATCCAGTGCGACACCCAGATGGTGACCTGAAAATCCAATGCCTGAAACTCTCCCACCAAAGTCATTATATAAATTTGTAATTTCTAGAAGGCAGACATCTTCAGCAGGCACAGGATAACCAGATGTACAAGCATATATAAATAACCTATTTTTAGCCTGATCGCTAAATTCAAAAAAATTTACAATCGATTCTATTTCTTTTTTGGTGCTCATACCAAGCGAAACCTGAACTTGACCATCATACGTATCTCTCAATAACTTAAGCATATCAAAATTATTGTTGCACGCTGAAGGAACTTTAATAAATTCTGGGTTAAGATTAATTATCTCTCTGGCTGATGTAGTATCCCAAACAGAAGTTGAGTATACGATACCAAGATCAGAACAATAATCCATTAGCTCCTTATGCTGATTCATATCGAACTCCAAAAACTCTCTATGTTCTCCGTATGTTCTTCCATAAGAATTTTCTTGCACTGGATGTGGTTGATTGAATTGTTCTTTTGTCAACAATTCAACATTGTTTCTTTTTTGAAATTTTACATAACCTGCGCCAGCCTGAAAGGCTAGAAGAACCAACTCTTTAGCAATATCCATACTGCCCATATGATTACAACCTATTTCGGCGATAATATTTGGTTTGGAATAATTAGTGGGTAACAATTAGCACTCCTATTTTTTGCAATTTTAACAATTTATGTTCAACAGAGATATGAATTTTATGACTCAGATCTTTTTCTTACTTGCAAATTCATCGAAAATTGAATATTTTTTCTTTTTATTTTTGTAGTGTCATCAACTTCTTCATGAGAAAAATACAATCTTACAAATTTCTTATTATCAACCTCAATGTTAGATAGCATTCCAACGCATGCTGATAAGTTTTTATCTATTCTGATGTCCAATATAAATTCTGAGTTAGAAACTCTAACTATACCTTCTGTTACCCCAAGTGCATTATTAGCAGAAACTAGAAAACTCACGGATGATCCATAATCAAACTCTTTTGAAAGATCAATTAAATCCATACATGAACCACCATTATGTGTTTCGATTACTGCATCTTTAATAAAAGTTGGATCAAATGTAATAAAACCCAATCGACATGAACCAATCATTGGTTCAAGAAAATCAACTTTATAATTAATGGTTAAATTAGATGTTAATCTGTCTATTACTAACTCCTTAAGAAAATTAACTTTATCTTCTGTAAATTCTGATTGCAATTTAATTATTGATGAAGCAACATAAACATCTGCTGATACTTTCTTTAAATCTGTAATTTTATGACTTGCCGGAGATTCACAAACAAAATGCCCTGAAAAAAAATCAGCTGCAAAATATATATCATCAAATAATCCATGTCTTAAAGTACCAAAAATAGGTTTATTTTTAAAATTAAAGGACTCTATTGTTAATCCCTTATGAAGATTAATGTTTGTATTAAGTTCATCACTTTCAAAACTGAAGTATTTCTCTGAATATTTAAAACTATTTTGTTTTGTCAGACGATTGATTAGTATTTTTTTTGAATCCATTTGAAAGGAATTCTCAAAAATATTGAGTTTAGATATAAATTCATTCCACCTTTTTTGAGTAATATGCGTCCTAAAATCGCTGGACCAAAAATAGCACAATTTCTCCCATACTTTCTTATCTATAATTTTCTCTTTCTCAATAAAAGAATATAAATTCCAGCACCTTGTATTTAAATTTATATCATCCCTGCCTGTCACGGCCCATCTGAGAATATTGTACTTCCTTTGTTTCTTGACATAAATAGGAAATGTTTGTGAGGAAATTTCTAATTTACTTTTCTCTTGTGTAAGAACTTCAAAAGGTTTTACAAAGTGGAATTTATTACTCAATATGGTAAAAATTTCTTTTATTCTATTCCATTCATTTTTAGAGTCCATTTGGGATTCGTTTTTAAATCTACCGGGTCGGAAATTAAATATTTCCGCATCATTTCCATACACCGAGACATATCCGTCTTTATCTTTTGCAAGAGACTCAAGAAAGTCAATGTACTCATCTTTTGAGTATTCACCATAAACACACCTTTGAAATTTTTGAAACAAAATTGAACTATTCCAAATAATGGTTATTTCGCCCTCTTCAAGTGAAACTACTTGAGGTGAAAATTGCATCTGTTTTTTCCAATCAGAATTTGATTTAAACGTATTCTCCCATTCTACAATGATGCCCTTATATCCAGCAGCAATATAATGTCCTAACAAACCAAATGAAAATGCTTGTTCGTTAATTAGTGCAATTTTTGGCCTAATACCAAGAATATTTTTGTAAATTTCAACAGCCAAAATTTGGTTAAATTCATTGACCTTTGCTGGCATAAGGGGGCCAATAGATTGAGAAATACCACTTCCTATTAGCTCACACTTTTTTTCTAAAAGGAGTTTCTTAAATTCTTCTACCCAAGCATTGTCTATTTTTTTAATTGCTTTAAGTGTCATAACCGACAATTCAATACCGAGAGGAAAGTTTGAGATTTTTATTAGTTCCAGAAGAGGCCAATAACAGTTATTAATAACTTCTTTTCTTTTTTTAATTTCAATTGAAGAGAAATATAGATTAAGATGAAAGAAGGCGAAAATTTTCATCTTTCTAATATTTCTATTGCTTTGTTTACGAACTTCTCTGATCCATCCTTAAGTAAATTTTTAGTCTTATTTGATAATTTGAGAGATAAATTGTCATTAGTTATTAATTTATTAAGTTGGGAGATTAAGAGATCTATAGATTTAGTCACTAAAGTTATTTCTAATTGGTTCAACATATTTAATTCATCAGCACAAACCAAGTAATTTTTTTCATAACTTCTTTTGTAATTTAAACAGGAACTTTAATCTCTCCAGATCATCATAATCATCAAGATCTTGAACTAGATAACTTGGAATTTCAACAATTGTTGATTGACTCGAAAACCCCTTGCTAGGCTCCATCCAAACCCCTGGTGTAGACCATATAAATTGACCTGCATCGTGGAACACATCAGGCAAATCTTGAGATCGAGATTTATAATGCTCAGGAAATACCATTTTTAAACCACCATTTCTATTTTTACCGAAAGATCTATAAATCGGATAATTATACTTAGTAGCCGAAATAATTGATCTCCACTTACCATTTCTAATTAATTCATAACCTTCAATTAGGTACTCTTTTGTTAGTAAGGGAGCGGTGGGATAAATACAGCAAACATAATCTATTATTTCGCCCATAAGTTCTAATTCCCTACAAGAGTGACCTATCACCTCATGAATACCTGATAAATCATCAGATAAATCTTTTGGTCTTAGAAATGGCACATCTGCGCCAAGAGTTCTCGATATGTTTGCAATTTCTTCATCATCAGTGGATACAATTATTTTATGAAACAGGTTTGATTTTTTTGCCTCATTGATACTGTAATAAATTAGTGGTTTACCAAAAAAATCAATAATATTTTTTCTGGGTATTCTTTTACTTCCTCCCCTTGCAGGAATAATTGCAATATTCATAAAGTCTCTTTAAGTAAAGAAATTACTTTTTCTTGGCTTTCTTCAGTCATAGTTGGAAATATAGGCAATGTAATCGCTTGTGAATAGTAGCATTCTGACTCAGGGAAAACTGAATAATCTGTAAAACTTGAACTATAAAAGGGGTGCCGATAAATGGGGATATAGTGAATATTGACTCCAATGCCTTTGTTTCTTAATTTCTCAAAAATACTATTGCGTTTTTGCTTATCTTTAAGTCTTATAACATATAAGTGATATGATGAATAACCAAATTCTGCCTGATAAGGAGTAATAATAGGTAAATTAACTAACTCAGAATCATAGTTGTTCGCTATTTCGTGTCTACGCTCAATATTTTCTTCAATTCGTTCCAATTGACCCAACCCCAAAGCAGCTTGAATGTCTGTCATCCTGTAGTTGAAGCCTATATCAATCTGCTGATAAAACCATGATCCATCAGGTTCATGAGTCATCATCTTGGGATCTCTTGTAATGCCGTGACTTCTAAACAAAGACATTTTTGCAGCCAATTCTTCATTATTTGTTAGAGCCATGCCACCCTCTCCAGTAGTAATTATTTTAACTGGATGGAAACTAAAGACTGTTATATCACTATATCTGCAGTTTCCTATAGGAGCATTTAGATATTTACCTCCAATAGCGTGTGATGCATCTTCAATAATCTTAAAACCGAACTCTTTGGATAGTTTATGTATTTCTTTCATATTGCAAGACTGGCCACATAGGTGAACGGGCATAACTATCTTTGGCAACTTTCCATTTTCTCGAGCCTTCTCTAGCTTCTCCCTTAGTTTTGATACACTCATATTGTATGTAAGAGGATCAATGTCCACGAAATCAATCTTTGCACCGCAATAGGTCGCACAATTTACAGATGCTACAAATGATATTGGACTGGTCCAAAACCAATCATTCTGGGATAGGCCAATAGATAAGCAGGCTATATGCAATGCTGATGTTGCCGAATTAACTGCAACAGCATAATCAGATTGACAATATTGTGATACTTGTTTTTCGAATTCGGGCAGAACCGGTCCTTGAGTCAGAAAATCTGATTTGAGAACATCAGTGACTTTCTTGATATCATCGGCAGTTATAGACTGTTTGCCATAAGGTAACATTATTCCTCAGCATGTTTATCGAACAATTTAATTTCTTCTACGGAAAGAAATTTCTCATTTGATCCGGAGTTATACTCAAAATTCTTCTCAACCAAACTTCCAGACTCTCCAATTAAATTCTTTGAATAGTTACCCACATTATTGTTAAATTGAATAGAGGGCGCAATCACATAATGATCTCCAAAATCATAAGTTAAGTGTGAATCGTCAGCTGCACACATAACTTCATGTAACTTTTCACCTGGACGTATACCAATTATTTTTTTAGGAATCGAAGAATCTAACGAATCTGCTAAGTCTACAATTTTCACAGAAGGTATTTTTGGAACAAATATTTCACCGCCTTGCATTCTTTGAAAATTCTTTAATACAAAATCTACCCCTTGCTTTAGAGTTATCCAAAAACGAGTCATTTCAGAATGAGTAATTGGTAAATATTCTGATTTTTCTTCGATTAGTCGTTTGAAAAGCGGCACAACCGAACCTCTTGACCCAACCACATTTCCGTAACGAACAACGGAGAAGATCGTCTCATGCCCTCCAGCAATATTGTTCCCAGCGACAAATAGTTTATCTGCTGCTAGTTTAGTTGCGCCATACAAGTTTATAGGATTAGCTGCTTTATCAGTTGATAGTGCAATAACTTTCTTAACGTTATTTTCAATGGATGCTCTGATAACATTTTCAGAACCATTAATGTTTGTTCGAACACACTCCATTGGATTATATTCTGATGCTGGTACATGTTTCATTGCTGCGGCATGTATCACAAAGTCAACTCCGCGCATAGCTTGGTTCAAGCGATTAAAATCTCTAACATCACCAATGAAATACCTCATGCAACTATCATTAAATTTTTGTTGCATAAGATACTGTTTGTATTCATCTCGAGAGAATATGATAATTTTTTTAGGTTTGAAATTTTCTAATAATAATTGAGTATATTTATTTCCGAAAGATCCAGTTCCACCAGTTATTAGAATATTTTTATCATTGAACATTGTTGTTTACCATTTTTCTAAAGTTTTCATTTCTGGAAATTAGCTCAGCGTATGTTCCACTGTCTTCAATCTTTCCGTTCTCTAGTAGGAGGATTTTATCGCAATTCTTTACCGTAGATAACCTATGAGCAACTATGATAATGGTTTTTTCATTTTGTAATGTACGAATAGAGTTTACAATCTTAGACTCTGTAACAGTGTCCAGAGCACTAGTTGCCTCATCAAGCAGCAAAATCTTAGACTTCTTATATAAGGCTCTTGCTATAGCAATTCTTTGAATTTGACCACCTGAAATATTAACCCCTCTCTCACCAACTACAGAATGAATGCCGCTATCAAGAGATTCTATAAAATTCTTCAAGTCTGCAATTTCGATGACTTCCCAAACTTTTGCCATGTCAATATTCCCTTGCTCAATTCCAAAAGCAATATTCTCGAGAATACTTCCACCTAGAAGGAAAATATCCTGAGACACAAAACCTATCTGTCTCTGGAGATTGAAATAACTTTTTTTAGTTCTTAAAGTCCTGCCATCAATAGTTATTTTGCCACTTTGAGGTTTTATTAAACCGAGAATAAGGTTTAGTAGAGTTGTCTTTCCTGCCCCTGAGCCTCCAACAATTCCAACTGATTGACCATGAACTATTTCAAAGTTTATATTTGATAAGATTCTTTTTGAACTAAGATAATAATCGACATCGGAAAACTTAATCACATTATGGAATTCTGCGTTATTAAAGGATTTTAAATTAAGATTTTTAAAACGAATGCTTTGATCTAAATCATTCTTAATAGCCTTGAAGGCCGAAAAATTACCTCTAATCAAGGCAATATTTTGATAAATTTGCTGTATAGATGGCAAGATTTTCAACCCAGCAACGCCAAAAATAGCAACAATCTCGATATTTTCCCCGTTCAATATACTTGAAAATTTTATAGAGACAATTGCAACCATAATAATCCCCCCAAACATCAAGAACTCCATTAGATATCTAGGAATAAATGCTAAAGATTGATTCATTGCGATACTTTTAGCGAGTTTTTCACCACTTGTAGAAAATTTATCAATAAAAAAACTCTGCTTATAAGAAATTAAAATCTCCTTTATTGACCCTAGGGCCTCACTCATTAAACTGAACCTTTTGGAGTTTTCTTCTGTTATCACTGAACCGTTAACGTCTAAACTTGTTCGAACAGTCTTGTACATTAAGAAATATACAAAGCCGAGCACTAAAACTACACTTATTGCCATTATCGGCTCATAGAGAAGAACAGTAAAAAATATTGCTAGAACCAAAATTATTCTTGCAATTAATTGAAAAATAGGTCCAATAACAGATATAGAAACCCTATTAACCTCTTGTGATACTTTCTTCAGCATCTCAGAAGTATGATCCTTGGTAAAAAAAATCCAATCTCTCTGGATGTAATATTGAAATAATTTATTTCCCAAACCTATTGAAAAATTCGAAGAAAAATTATTTAACCTCCATATAGTTAGTACTGAAAAAATAGATGAAATCAAAAGTACTATTAAGACTGCGACCCCAAATAAAAATATAAAATCTGAAATGTTGGAGAAATTAGAAACTGTATAAAAATAATTCAGTACACTGTTGTTACTAAAAGAGTATGGGTCATTTAAAAGACCCACAAAAGCCCCAATCATGAGTATTGAAATCACTTCCAATATTGTCATAAAGATTACATACAATTGAAGCTTTAAGAAATTTCTTTTTTCAGATTTTGAAAAGTAATTAAAGATATGAAGAAAATTTTTAAACATTAAAATTACCTATCAATTGATATAGCAATTATAGAACCTTAAAAGATGAAAACTAGATTCAATATATCTGAGTCAAAAAAATTTGCAATCTTTGTTAGAAGTGCATATGGCGATCTTATCATGACAATTCCATTAATCAAAGTTATTAAAGCTATTAATCCCAATTGCTTTATAAAAATCTTTGCGGAATCAAAAAATTCAGAAATTATTCCATTTATTCCTCATGTGGATGAATATGAAATAATACCCTCCAAAGGGAACAAATATCTATCATTTATTAAGTATGGATTTAAAAACAGAGCGGCAAAATTTGACTATTGCTTTTCTGCCAAAACTGGCACAGGTAGCGCTAATGGTTTCTTTCCTTTCTGCCTAGGAGCTAAAAATAGGGTTTCTTATGTTCCCCTAAAACTTAGATGGACGGATTATCTGATAAATAGAAAAATTCTTTTCAATGAGAAAATGCATTATGAATCTCAACACTATGCTCTTGGGGTGCTTGGTCTGTTAATCGAAAGACCAACAATGTCCCATCTTCATAATTTCAAACCTACGCTTAATATCAAAAGCAAATTGGGTGGAAGTTATAAAATTTTGACTTCTGTCTCCAATAATAGGTCTTCGTGTCAACTAAAAAATTCAACCTTAGCGAAAATATTAAATTCCCTTGCAGAGAAATACAAATTCGAAATCATTGTTTCCTATATAGAAAAAGATAAGGAACTTGCTCTCGATCTGAAGAAAAGATTAAGGCCTAAAGTGTCATTAAAATCGACTCCTAAAATTAAACAACTTTTAGAGTTAATATCTTCTGTAAATCTTTTATTTATTGGTGAAGGAGGGATCATGCATATGGCTGCTGCAATGGAAAAGCCTCAGTTGGTTTTGTTTGGTATTACCTCCGAAGTTACATGGGGACCATTGAGCAATTCTTCAACTGTCATTAAAGATGAAAAAGATGTGAATAGTATTCCTAGTGATGTTATTGTGTCAAAGTTGGTTAAAATAGTAGGCAAATCTTTAAAACATAAACATGGATAAATTTAGCAATCTGAATTTTAATGAAAAAACAATACTGATAACAGGTGGTGCTGGTTTTATAGGGAGTAATCTTGCTTTTTATTTTCAAAGACACTACCCCAAGTCAACAATTATTGTTTTTGATTGTTTTAGAAGTGATGAAAGATTTGCAAATGGAAATCTCAAGAGTTTTGGGCATTATAAGAATCTAATTGGTTTTTATGGAAAAGTTATATGCGGAAACATTAACAATAAAGAAGATCTTGAAATACTCAATGACCTAGAAATAGACTATATATTTCATCATGCTGCAATCTCTGATACAAGAGTATATGACCAAGAAATAGTTTTAAAAACAAACCTAAATTCTTTCAATACTTTTTTGACTCTAGCAAAAAAAAATCAGGCTACTCTCGTTTATGCAAGTTCTGCTTCAGTTTATGGCAATCTTAACTCACCTCAAAAAATTGGAGTAGAAAATCCTGAGAATCCATATGCTTATTCTAAGTATGCTATGGATATAGCTGCAAAAGAATTTATAGAAGAGAATCCAGATATACGAGTTGTAGGCTTAAGGTTTTTCAATGTCTATGGAAATAGAGAGTTTTATAAAGGCAAAACTGCATCAATGGTTATTCAATTAGGACATCAACTTTTAGACGGAGAAAGGCCAAAACTTTTTGTTCGATCAGATGAAATTTTCAGAGATTTTGTTCATATCGATGATGTAATCCAAGCAAACATTAAAGCATGTAATTCAACTTTAAGTGGTGCATTTAATGTAGGATCTGGTAATGCTAGAAGTTTTCAAGATGTCCTGAATATTTTAAAATCAAATCTTAATGTCGATACTCTTACACAATATATCGAAAACCCATATGATGGATACCAATTTCATACAGAGGCAGACATATCCTTATCTGATAAAAATTTCAATTATCAACCAAAAATTTCTCTTGAGAAAGGCATAAAATCTTATGTTCCTGAAATTATAGATTTCCATGGCAAATCATCTCTCTGAAGAAAGTTTAAATAGACTTATCTCAAAAAATTCAAAGATTCTCGTTATAGGCGATCTTATGATAGATGATTATTTGTGGGGTAGTTCCAGCCGTATTTCACCTGAAGCACCAGTTCAAGTTATAGATATTAGCAGTAACTCATCAACTCTTGGTGGTGCTGGAAATGTAATAAACAATTTAAGATCTTTCAACTGTGAAGTAGATATTTATAGTGTGGTTGGTGATTGTAATGTATCTTCAGAAATTAAAGAAAAACTTTCTAGTATCAATGTCAGTTCTAGATACTTAGTTATAGAAAAAAACAGAAAGTCTTCAAAGAAGACAAGAATAGTTGCATCAAATCAGCAAGTCATACGCTATGATATTGAGTCTGTTAATGATATTAGTGCAAAATCTGAAGAGAAATTAATAAGATTTATTGAGAACAACATCAGTTTATACGATGCAGTTGTAATTTCAGATTATGGCAAAGGAGTCTTAACCAAAAAATTGTCCCAGAGGGTTATAGAGCTTTCTAACAAAAATAATATTAAAGTTTTGGTCGATCCCAAGGGTGAAGACTTTAGCAAATATGATAATGCTTATATTCTCACTCCAAATAAATCAGAAGCCTCTAAAGCAATCCAGCATGAAATTTCTTCATCAGAGGAATTATTAAAAGCTTTAAAAAAGCTAAAAACCAATCATAATCTAAACTATGGCCTTATTACTCTCAGTGAGCAAGGAATAGCAATTTTTGACAATGAACTTAAAATTTTTCCAACTGCAGCCAGAGAGGTGTTTGATGTCACAGGTGCGGGTGATACTGTTATAGCCTCTTTGGCTTTTGCTATCTCTTCAGGGTTATCAATTGAGCAGTCCATTATTTTTTCAAATATAGCTGCAGGAATTGTCGTGGGTAAATTTGGCTCATCAACATGTAATATGAATGACATTCATAATTATCTTCACTCACTAAGTCACTCTTTTTCTAAATCAAAATTAAAACAAATCTCTTCTGCTCCCGAGTTAGTAAAAAAATTAAGAAATGAAAACAAATCTATAGTATTTACTAATGGATGTTTTGATATTCTTCATGCTGGGCATGTAACTTATCTAGAGGAGGCAAAAAGTTATGGAGATATACTAATTGTAGGTCTTAATTCTGATTCTTCTGTGAAATCACTAAAAGGGAAATCTAGGCCTATAAACAATCAAGATGATCGAGCATTAGTTTTATCATCACTAGAGGTTGTCGATTTTGTATTCATATTTGAAAATGAAACCCCTATCGATCTGATTAAGATTATTCTTCCTGATATACTCATCAAAGGTGGTGATTATAAAGGGAAAAAAGTAGTGGGTGAAGAATACTCTAAAGAGTTGAAAATCGTTGAATTTTTAGAAGGTAGAAGTTCAACCAACACGATTAATAAAATTATAAAATCATGTTGAAATTAATATCGAATGAAATAAATGTTCACTTAGAAGTTATCTCTAATCTAGACCAACTAGTAGAAAAAATTTCTAAAGTCGCAGTTCTATGTACTGAAACCATAAATAATGGCGGAAAAATTATACTATTTGGTAATGGTGGAAGTGCAGCTGATGCTCAACATATTGCTGCAGAAATGGTTGGTAGATTTGAAAAAAGCCGAAAAGGTCTTCCCTCAATTGCTTTAACTACAGATACATCTATCCTTACCTCTATTGGCAATGACTTTGGGTTTGAGTTTCTTTTCAGCAGGCAAGTAGAAGCCATTGCAAATTCCAGAGATTTAGTCATTGGTCTCAGTACAAGCGGGAATAGTAAAAATGTAATCAATGGTTTTATTGAGGCGAAAAAAATTGGGTGCAAGATTATTGGGTTTAGTGGGAAAAATATCGGAAAAATGGATGAATTATGCGATCTTGTAATTCATATTCCTTCTCATGATACACCCAGAATACAGGAAGGTCATATACTGATTGGTCACATAGTTTGCAAGATTATTGACTCAACCTTTTCAAGTGAGTAAGAAAGTTCTCCTTTATATTGTTTATGGCAATAATGAGGGTTATTATTCAGGGGCAATATTCAGTATTCTCTCATTCCTCAGCAAACTGAGAGATAACTCTATTTCCATTCTTGTTTTAACAGAAAAACCAAAAAAATTCGAGTCTTTACCTGTAAAAATTTTGAAACTCTCTAAAGATCAAATAAATGAATGGTCATTGAATAATAGATATCATTTTAGAATTAAAAATAGAGGAATGGCTTATGTCATGGATACTCTGGGTATTGATGAGCAATACAAAATTCTTTTTTTTGACACTGATACATATTTTCAAAAAAACCCTAAACCTTTGTTTGACTTAATAAATACAGATCAAGCGTTATTCTTCAGAAATGAGGGAAAGATATACTCTAAAAGAAGATTTAAAGTGTATGTTGAAAATTTGAAAGAAAAAGAAATTCAAGTTGATTCTGATTTTGTCTATTCACTGCGACCTACCTCTTCAATGTGGGGCTCACTAATGGTTGGTCTTCATTCCTCTATGAGAAATAGCCTTGAAATTGCTGATAAGTTAATGCTAGAGTTTAAAAAGATTGTTCCAGCTCACACAATTGAGCCCTTTTCTCTATCAGAGGTAATTCTCACAAAATATAACTTAGTCGAAGGGAAAAAATATGTTTCCAATTACTCAACTTCTGGGAAGAAGCAATATGCTCTTTCAGTAATTAATAATTTTTTATCGAAAGAAAAAAATACACCAATTGACTCATTAATCAAGAAAGCGAATAAACTAAATTTAAGAAGGAACCTTATTACCATTATCCGTCAAAGAATCAAGAAAAATATTTCAAAATGAACTCAAGACAGAAAATTCCAATTCTAATGTATCACAGCATAGACCATGTAAGCAAAAGTTCTGTAATGAGAAGTCTACATGTCAGACCACAAAGCTTTAGATTACAAATGTTCATACTCAAATTACTTGGATATCAAGGATTGAGTATGAGAAATTTGCACCCATATATAACCGGAGAAAAAAACGGAAAAGTTGTTGGTATTACATTTGATGATGGTTATAAAAATAATCTTGTTAACGCAGGACCAATATTAAAAAAACTAAATTTTAGTTCTACTTGTTACATTGTTTCTGGTGAAATTGGCAATACAAACATTTGGGATAAAGACAAAGGAATTGACCAAAAGAAATTAATGACAAAACAAGAAATTTTCAGTTGGATAAATGATTTTGATCAAGATATAGGTGCTCATTCAGTATCTCATCCAGATTTCAATGAATTAAATTCCCAGGAACTCGAACAAGAAATATTAGGGTCTAAAATTTTCTTAGAAGATTCTTTCAACAGAGACATTGATGATTTTTGCTATCCTTTCGGAAAGTATCATCAATTAGCTTTAAAGACAGTGAAATCCGCAGGTTTTAAAACTGCTACAACTATGAAAAGAGGTTTAAATAATGAGATACATAAACCTTTAGAACTTGAACGAATACCTATAACTTTTCACACTCTTCCACATCTTTTTATAGCAAAAATTCTCACAAATTACGAAAACAATAGATAGTTAATCTAAAAGATTTTCTATTTGATTTATGTTTGATGGGGCAAGTATGATCTTTGATTTATAGTTAAATTCTTGAAAGTCATTTAAAAAAGTTTTAGGAGTGGAGTCTTCTGAAATTCTTCGATACATAAATTTGTAATAACCCATTAATCCGTGAATAAAACTCTTGTCTGACAAATATTTCTTTGTCAGCATTTTTTCATCGAACATACTTATTGTAGGATAGGGATTATTTATTTCTTTTTCAAGAAGCTGCCTATGGTAAGCCAGACCATAATTTGATATATAACCTTCTTTTCTTAATTTTTCAAGAATGCCAAGAATTTCATCCTGATTTGCAAATTGATCAGGTTCGTGAACAAATAATACATGCAGATTATCTCTTTTTAAATTTTTTAGGGAGGTCTTGACTGATTGCTTAATTTCCATCTCGGTTAATGGAATTTCGCCCAATTTTCTTTTTTGCTTCTTCAGTTCTTGAATTGAGTTAAAGTATCTTTTTTCTATCTTGGTTTCGTAATAGTTTGAAAAACTAGAAGAGTATCTTCTTAATAGAGTTTGAGTAATTTTCTTTATAGACATTAAATTACGATTGATTATTGTTTGTTTTAATCGCGAAAGACCTACTTTTGAATAGACTTTAATATCTTGCCTTCCTATTAGGATTTTCCCCAAGGTCTCTTCTGAGAACTGATATCTAGGTGCTGTATCAAATTTGTTAATCCCATTAGAAATTGCAGCATCTACAATTTTTCTATTATTATTAAGTTCAAAACCGCCTTGGAATTTATGGCATCCAATTATTATTTTAGAAAAATCAATCATTGGTTAAAAACATGTCTACCTCGTTTATAACCTCTTGAGTAGATATTAAGTTCATGCAATCATGGTGTCCAAGTGGACATTCTCTTTGCATACATGGTTGACAGTCTAAGTTCTTTGTAAAATTAATACTTACGTCATTTTTCCATTGACACGTTTCATTAATTTTTGTTGGTCCAAATATAGTCAGTGTGGGAATTTTATATGCCGCAGCAATATGCATAGGACCTGAATCTCCAGTAATCAAAAAACTAAGACTTTTGATGATGCCGAGTAAATCCTGTATGGATGTCTTGCCCGCAAGATTTATGAAATTTTTGGCATTATTAAGGATTAATACATTCTCAATCTTCTTAGAAATTTCTATCTCTGCCTCACCGCCAAGAATAATGATTTTATGCGTTTTGGATAAACTTAATGCAACCTCAGAGTACTTATCTATAGACCACATTTTTGCGCTGCCATACATGGCTCCAGGATTAATTCCAATTATTCCTTTGCCTTCAGATAAAGACCGATTCAAATCATATATTACTAAATGTCCAGGATCTAAATCAAGGTTAATTATGTTGTTGATAAACTTAACATATTTCTCAACCTGGTGTATTGATTTGTATTTGTTTTTATTGAATTGAAACTTCTCTTTTGATTTAATAATGCAACTTAAGAATTTAGATCTAAAAGACCCCCTGAATGATATAAATAAATCTACATATCCAATTGAACGCGATAGACGATATAAATCCACATAACTCTTCTTTAATAAATAACTTCTTTGTCTATTTGGATGGACCTTCATTAAGTCAATAGCTACCTGAGAGCCAATAAAAATTATCTCTGGTGAATCAAGCTGACTAATTAAATTCTCAATTGCAGGAGTCGCCATAACAGCATCACCCAGCCATGTTGGCATTTCAATTAGAATTTTCATTGATAACCTTCTTATATATCTCTATATGCTTTAATGCAAGCTCATGCCAAGTTTCTCCGACTAGTTTTGCCGGTTTTTCATTATCCAATTCTTTAATAAAGAATTCACTCCAAGTATCTAAACTATCGTCATGACTAAGAACACTCCCTGAAAGATCAGTAACCCTGGAGGCAATTCCACAATTCTTTGAAATAAGCACTCTAGTGCCATAGGAAGTAGCCTCAGAGACCGCCATACCATATGGCTCTTCAAGAGCCGGATGAATTAATAATTTTGCCTTCTCATAATATTTGGCAGGATCAATCCAGCCAAGCACCTGATAGTTGCCATGATAGTGCTTAAACAAATGTTTGACTTCGTCGTCTTTTGGTCCAATTACAATGAAATTTATTTCCTTATTTTTTTCATTTACTCTTTTAACTATTTCTATAGCCTTTGCTAAACCTTTTCTCTTCCATTCTTTTCCAACGAACAAAACTAAATTTTCATCCTTTTTATAGATGTTTTCCTGAAAATCAATACCAGGGTAACCTGGTTGAGTAATTCTTGATTTGCATTGAGGGTAGAATATTTGCAATTGAGAGCTAATAAGTTGTGAGTTGGGAATTATGATTTTTACATTTTTAGAACATAATTCTCTTTTTTCTAAATAAAGCCAAACTTTAATTCTAAGGGAGATTCTTTTCCACCATGGTTTTAGCTTAACTTTAGCAAAAGGCGGTCCATGAAATGTAGTGACATCATGAAAAGCTGATCTCTCATGTGAATGAATTACATGATTACTAAAGTTTAGTTTTCTGAGAACTTTTCCAACTTTCCATGAGAAGATGACCATTGAAAGCCATCTAGGTTTTACTATAGGGTTACCAACAAAGTAAAAATCTAATCTTTCTATTTGTTCTTCAATCTCAGTTGAATTGCAGATAACTTTCACGGATACACCAAGACCTAATAATGCTTTTGTTAGCTCATAAACATATTTTTCCATCCCTCCAACAGGGCCAAATCTTCTAACAATAAAGACAATATTCACAAAATCAAATTTTTATTTTTTTGTAATGTTTTTTACTAATTTCTATATCGAAAAATTCCTCAATTTTTAACCTAAATCTATTTCTAATATCTCTTTTATTAGGCTTGTAATCTGGATTAGGTTCAAAACTCTCTTCTGCATATTTCTTCAGCCAATTTGAAATAATCTTTGGGTGAGTTCCAGTGAATTTTTTCAAAGCATAGTGATCTATATCCCCATATCCTTTAAAGACTGGCGGTTCTGAATTCCAATATTTACTCACTTGATTAATTTTTTCTTGCATATTGCTGATCTTTCTAACATGCCCATAATGATAAATATTTGCTCCAGCATCAACCGCTTTTGGATATCTTCCTTTCTTATTTTTATCCATCACAACCCAGAATAATCCATCTGGAGCATAAGATCGAATAGAGTTTCTGATAATTCTTGGTGCTTTACGATACCCGGTCATTCCAAGGAGTTCTGGACTACCATAAAAATGATAGAAATTAAAATAGAAAGCTTCAACTTCTTCAACATCTCTATACTTTTTCAAATTCAGATATATACTTTCTAATTCATTTTCATGAAGGATTTCATCGCCTTCAAGATAGAAGGCCCAGTCCCCAGTACAATTAAACTGTGCAATCATTTTTTGTTGACCATACACATAACCCCTGTCTTTCATTCCATCATTCCATGATGACTGAATAATTTTTATTTTTGAGCTATTAATATTCTCAATTTCTTTTAAAGTTTCATCATCTGAGTTACCAACATTGATGATGAACTCATCTACAAGGGGGAGGACTGAATTAATAGATTCAACAAATGGATAGCCTAAGATAACTCCATTCTTTATAAACGTAAATGCACTTATTCTCATATTCTACAAGTATTGATTAATTCCTAAAGCACAGGATGATTTCTTACTTAATAAAGCCTTATTAAGTAAATTATCATTAGCATCAAGATTATTCCTTGAATTTTCCTGATGCCATAGATGGTATTGTATTGCGCAAAATTTAACAGTTTTTCTTCTTAATCCGTAATTATAAAACCTTACTGCTAATTCACTATCCTCTCTTCCCCAACCAATAAAATCCTCATTAAATCCATTTATATTAATTATGTCTTCTTTGAAAAAGGACATGTTGCATGTCTTAATGCCTCTTAGTGATCGGTTCTTAATTGATAGAAAATTTACTAATTTGTTAGGAAGTAGAATATTATTCTTTCTATTCTTCAGACCTTGTTCAGAAATACTAAAATTTATTTGTTTATTTAAAAAAACATTATCTGTCTTTTCTTTTGTTAATAAAACACGCGAACCTTGGATAAAAAATCCTCTTTCAGATAAATTTCTATGATCTTCAATAAATCTATTGTGCAAAATCATATCTCCATCAATAATAATTATGTAGTCTGTTGTTGATAAAGAAATAGCCTTATTTCTGGATTTTGCTGCTCTAAATCCCTTATCTTCATGCCATGAATGAATTATATTTTTATACTTTAATTGAAAATTTTTGATTACCATATCTGTGTCATCAGAACTACCATCATCCGCAATTATGATTTCATAAGGCAAAATAGTTTGTGATAAAACACTCATTAAAACTAACTCTAAGGCATCAGACCTGTTGAAAGTGGTAATTATTAGTGTCACATCCATATTAATTAAAGTATATCGAATTATTTCTATCTTATAATTTATTTATGAAGTTATCAGCTTACATCATTGCTTACAATGAAGAAGAAAAAATTGAACAATGTATAAAGAGCGTCTCATGGGTTGACGAAATTCTCCTGATTGATTCAAATAGTACTGATAGAACTCCTGAGATTGCAAAAAGTCTTGGCGCAAAGGTTGTAAATGTTAAATTTGAAGGTTTTGGTAAATTAAGAAATTCAGCTATTGCTAATTGCTCTAATGAGTGGATCTTAAGTTTAGACTCTGATGAAAGATGCACCAATGAAGTTAAAAATGAAATCCTTCAAAAGATAAATGATGACTCCTCCAAGACTGAAATATTTTTTATTCCTAGAAAAAATTTTTTTATGGGCAAATGGATCAAATTTTCAGGATGGTCGCCAAATTACAGACAACCTCAATTATTTAAAAATGGTGCTATGACATATGACGAAAAACCAGTTCATGAGGGCTTTATTAGTCATTCAAAACATGACATTGGTTACCTGAGAAATAAGATATGGCAGTTTCCTTTTAAAAATATTGAAGAAGTAATGCATAAAGCCAATAGGTATTCTTCTTTGGGTGTATCTAAACTTAAAGATAAAAACAAAAAATCTAGCGTCACAATTGCCTTTTTTCATGGTTTTTGGGCCTTTTTTAAACATTATATTTTAAAACTTGGAATTCTTGATGGTGGACCTGGATTTGTCATAGCAATAGGAAATTTTGAAGGAACTTTTTACCGCTATATAAAACTATATGAAGATCAAAATAAAGAATCTTGGAAACCTAAATAACTATCACTTAAGATGACGCATATAGATACTTCTTTGAGTATGTAATGCCGCACATAACAGCAAAAAATATTGATGTAGCATGAATGGAGAAATAAGTTTCTCCTAGATTTGCTATTCCAAATAATATAGGTATTGACAAACCAATCATTCTTTTTAACCTATCTGATTCCCTATAAGCAAATCTTACTTGAAGAACTGAAGTAAATACCAACCATAACATGCCAAGACTGCCGAATTGACCGAAAAGTTGGATATACATGTTGTGTGGATTATCTGGAACAGGCATGTCTACATTTCTACTAATGAAATTATTCCTAATGGCGCTTCTTAAGTCGCCTGTACCTACCCCGAAAATTGGATTCTCCATGAAGATATCTACTCCAGACTGCGCATATGTTAGTCTCTCTCCAACTGATGTCTTTCTTTGTTCATTAATTTGAAAATCTCTATATTCTTCAATTGCAAGATCAACCCGATCAGAAAAGATATTATTAGAAATATATAGACCTGTGAATAAGATAGGCATAGCGATGAAGATTAAAAAAAATAATTTATAAAAGCTTTTATGAAAAATACTATAGATCAAAATACCCATTACAAATACAAGCATAATTTGTCCTGTTCTACCTCCTGTGATAAGACTGTTATGAAACATAATAATTAGCAGCAATAACCCTCCAAGTTTAGTTAATTTTGAATTATTTTTGAATACCAACATTAATCCAACAAATAGAACCGCAAAGGATAGAAGAGGGCTAAAAGTGATATGACTCATAAAGGCAGCAGGATGAGAAATATGCTTTACAGACTCAGTAAATGGTTCAATAATGTTGAACCATATGCCATAATTAACTATTACTGAAATCAGGATTCCTGCAATAAAAGCAAAAAGATACTTATAAAACTCCTCCTTTAATGAATAAATCATTACCAACGGCATAAGAGCGAATTTCCATGTTTTCTTCAATGTATGAAGACCCCAATTAATGTCTTCAGTCCATAAAATCCCAAGAGTATGTAGCAAGATATAAAATAGAAAGGCAATAACAATTGGATTACCTCTTAAAAAATTTAATTGATTCTTGAAATCTCTATGTAATAGCCAAAAAATAATCAATAAACCTGAAAATAGACTTGCTAATGCAGTTGATAGCGGAATAGCAAACATCAATAGGATTATTAAATTGTTGTTTATTCTTTGGAAATTCATTGTATTGGAAGTATCATCTTTGACTCATATTATAAGAATTAAAATAGATCCATGACCAAAGTAATTTTTCTTGATAGGGATGGTGTAATAAACAAAGAGGTGGGTTATCTTCATGAGATTGATAAATTTATTTTTATCGATAAGGTCTTTGAGACGTTGCAGTATTGTCAAAAAAAAGGTTTTAAATTTATTGTTATTACAAACCAATCTGGAATTGGAAGAAAAAAATACTCCCTTAAAGAATTTGATAATCTTAATGATTGGATGTTAAGTGAATTTAGAAATCGAGGTATCAATATACTTGATGTATTCTTCTGTCCCCATATTCCTGACGATAATTGCTCATGTAGAAAACCAAAACCTGGATTATTTACTAAAGCTATCAACAAATATAATATTTGTCTAGAAGAATCATGGATGATTGGCGACTCTGAAAGAGATATAACTGCTGCAAAATTAGCAGGAATTGACAATACTGTCATTGTAAGATCAGGACATCAGATTGATGAAAGTTTAACAAATGCAAGATATATATGCGACTCAATTAAGGATATAAAAAAAATTATAGGTAATAACTCTTATACCATTTGACAAAGTTCTTTATTCCTTCCTGAATTGAAGTTGAAGGTCGATACTCATAATTCTCAACAAGATCAGAAATATCAGCGTAAGTACTCTCAACATCTCCAAGCTGAAGCGGTAGCATCTCCTTGAGAGCTGTTAGATTTAAATTTTTTTCCAACTCTTCAATGTAATCTAAAAGATCTACAGGATTATTATTACCTATATTGCATATTTTATATGGTGCACTTGAAAATGAGGCATTGGGACGCTCTGCATTCCAATCTTGATTAAACTTTGGAGGTTTATTAATGACACTTATGACCCCATTCACTATATCATCAATGTAGGTAAAGTCTCTTTTATGTTTGCCATAATTAAAAACTTTAATTTTTTCTCCTTTGACAATTGCATTTGTAAATTTCTGAAGGGCCATATCAGGTCGATCATATGGACCATAAACAGTAAAAAATCTTAAACCCGTAGTTGGTATGTTAAAAAGATGACTGTATGAATGTGCCATAAGCTCATTGGCTTTTTTGGTTGCAGCATATAGACTTACTGGATGGTTTACAGAGTCATCTGAAGAATAAGGTTGTTTCCTGTTTAAACCATAAACTGAACTAGATGAGGCATAAACCAAATGAGAAACTTTTGTTTTTCTGCAACCCTCAAGGATGTTGCCAAACCCTAATAAGTTGGTATCAATATAAGCATAGGGATTTTCTAAAGAATATCTAACACCAGCCTGAGCAGCTAAATTAACAACGCAGTCAAATTTATCTTGTGTAAAAATATTTTCGATCTGAACCCTATCTTCAATATCTATTCTGATGTGCTTGTATGAAGGGTGGTTTAAATGACGAGATAAACGTGCCTCTTTTAGATTAGGGTCATAGTAGTTATTGTGGTTATCAATTCCAACAACTTGATTTCCATTTTCTAGCAATTTTAATGTTAGTGCTGATCCTATAAAACCAGCACTACCTGTAACTAATATTTTCAATTTTAGTCGGTCCTAAATATGTCTCTAGTGTAGACTTTATCAATACAATCTTTAAGATCATCGGAATATCTATTCGCAATTATTAAATCTGATTTTTCTTTAAAGGATTCTAGGCTATCTATAACTTCGGAGTTATAAAAAAACTCTTCTCCTTCTTTAGATAAGACTGGTTCGTATACAATAACCTCAATTCCTTTAGCTTTTAGTCTTTTCATTATCCCCTGGACTGAAGATGCTCTGAAGTTATCCGACCCCTTTTTCATAATAAGTCTATAAACACCTATTACCTTGGGTGATTTTGACAATACTTGATCTGCAATAAAGTCTTTTCTCGTTGCATTTGAATCGACAATAGAATTGATTAAATTATTAGGAACATCTTTATAATTCTCTTTCAATTGTTTTGTATCTTTAGGCAAACAATAACCGCAATAACCAAAAGAAGGATTATTGTAGAATGATCCAATTCTAGAATCCAAACAAACTCCCTCAATAATTTTTCTTGAATCAAGTTTATGAGATTCAGCGAAAGAATCTAGTTCATTAAAGAAGGCTACTCTCATAGCTAGAAATGTATTACTAAATAATTTTACTGACTCAGCTTCAGTTGAGTCCAAAAAAACTGTTTTAAGCTTTTTTTTAATTGCTCCCTCTTCTAGTAACTTAGCAAAATATCTTGCATTACTAGAGACGCTACCAACTATTATTCTAGAAGGATGTAAATTATCATATAGTGCTTTACCCTCTCTCAAAAACTCCGGTGAAAAGAAAATGTTTTTATAGTTAAATTTTTCTCTTATTTTTAATGTGAAACCAACTGGCACAGTTGATTTTATGACGATTGTTGCCAAGTGATTTACTTCTAAAACATTCTCAATTACTTGCTCAACCGAGGAAGTGTCGAAGAAATTTTTCTCAACGTCATAGTCTGTTGGTGTTGCAATAATAATATAGTCAGCTTTATCATAAGCAAGAATCGAATCTGTAGTTGCAATGAGATTTAGACTCTTTTCTTTCAAAAAAAAACTAGCCTCTGGGTCATCAATAGGACTAATATTGTTTTGTAATTTTTCAATTTTTGCAAGGTCAATATCGTATGCAATTACTTTATTTTTTTGTGCTAAGAGGATCGCATTTGCAATACCTACATAGCCAACCCCTACAACAGTAATATTTTTCATCGATTTATAATTTGTTTATAAAGATCTAAAATTCGAGAGGGTTCTATGTTCTTAATAGAATCATCATTTTTATTAATTTTAAGAGGATTTACTTTTGAATCAGAATCAAGTGCATAGTTTATACTCGTTTGCATAAAATTTCTCCTCATTGGTGTAGAGCCAAATAGGGTGATTGAGGGAATATTCATACCCCATGCTAAGTGGGTGGGGCCAGTATCTCCACCAATAACTAGAATTGATTTAGAAATTAAATTTTTTAAAGCATCAAGATTTAATTTTTTGGAAATATTGACCGTAGGTGAAAGTTTTTTTAATTTTTCAGCTAATATTTTCTCTTTATCACTATGCCAGACTACAACAACATTTGCAGAAATAGAGTTGGAAACTTCTGCGAATTTTTCAATTGGATAAATTTTTGACTCAAAGGAGGCACCTATAATGAAAACAACATAATCATCTTGATTTCTAGGGCTTTTTCTATCTGATAAAAACAAACTTTCCTTATTTAAAATTTTATTACCAGGTATGTTTATATTGAAGCAATACTCTATTAAACCAATATATCTTCTGATAACATTTTCTTCATAAGGAATCTTATAAGAGTCAGAATAAAAAATTGCTGATAAAGATTCTCTAGAAGAAGATCGGTGAAAACCAACTCTTTTGTTTGCCTTAATAAATCTTGAGATAAGGCCTGATTTAATTAAACCCTGAGGGTCAATTACCAAGTCATATTTCCCTTTATTTCTTATAACTCTGAGTAACTTAATTAATCTAAAAGGAACTTCATAAAGTTTAACTCCTTTAATCTTAATAGGAAAAATGTTATCTAGATATTCAGCACCTTTAAGAATATCAGAAAATTGTTCATCGACAAACCAATCAATTGTGGAATCTGGAATATATTCTTTAATAAATTGGAGGACTATCATTGACTGAATGATATCCCCCATAGCGGATAGTCTAACTATAGCAATTCTCATATATTAGTTTATTTTTATCAAAGATTCCTTATTCTTTTAACAATATCATTAGTGATATAATTCACGCAATTATTATGTCAGAAGCTGTTAACACCCCTAGTACCAATTTTATTCTTAATCAAATTGATCAAGATTTAACTGAAGGTATTCACAAAACTGTTTACCTTAGATTTCCCCCAGAACCAAATGGCTATCTTCATATTGGGCATGCTAAATCAATTTTTCTTAATTTTGGGATAGCTCAAAATTATAAAGGTTTCTGCAACTTAAGGTTTGATGATACAAATCCCTCGAAAGAAGATATTGAGTTTGTTAATTCAATCAAAGAAGACATTAATTGGCTTGGTTTTAAATGGAATGGAAAAGAAAAATATAGTTCTGACTATTTTTTTGATTTTTACAAATATGCAATAGAACTCATTGAAAAAGGATTGGCTTATGTGTGCTTTCTTTCGACAGACGAAGCAAGAGAATTCAGAGGAACATTAAAGGAACCAGGTAAAAATAGCCCATACAGAGAAACAACTATTGAGGATAACCTTAAACTATTTGAGCAGATGAAAAATGGAAATTTTGATGAAAATCATTGTGTTCTCAGAGCAAAGATTGATATGTCAAGTCCATTCATTTGCATGAGAGATCCCATATTGTATAGGATAAGATATGAAAACCATCATCAAACTGGAGAGGTTTGGTGTATTTATCCTATGTATGATTTTGCTCATTGTATTTCAGATGCTATTGAGGGAATAACACACTCGCTATGCACATTAGAATTTCAAGACAATAGAAGACTATATGATTGGATCTTAAATAATCTTGATGACTTCAATATTCCTAATCGACCAAAGCAATATGAGTTTTCGAGATTAAATCTTGAATACACTGTGATGTCGAAAAGAAAACTAAGTCAACTAGTACAAAATAAGCATGTCTTTGGTTGGGACGACCCTAGAATGCCGACAATATCAGGCCTTAGGAGACGAGGTTGCTCACCAAGGGCACTAAAGTTATTTTCAGAGAGAATTGGCATATCAAAAATTGATTCTATGACAGATATGAAAATTCTTGAAGATTCAATTAGGGATGATCTTAATGAGGTTTCTCCCAGAACCATGGGGGTAATTGACCCTATCAGAGTTATTATTGAAAACTACCCAAAAGATTCAATTGAAACTTTAAGTGCGCCTGTCCACCCACAAAATGAGAGCATGGGCGATAGAGAAATATTCTTTTCGAGAGAAATTTTTATTGAAAGAGACGATTTTTGTGAAATTGCTCCTAACAATAAATACAAAAGATTATCCTTAGGAAAAGAAGTGAGACTCAGAAATGCCTATGTGATAAAAGCCCTAACTTTTGATACTGATTTTGATGGAAACATTACTACTGTTTATGCAGAATATGATAAAGATACTTTAGGTAAGAACCCTGCTGATGGTAGAAAGATTAAGGGTGTTATTCATTTTGTTGAGGCAACTCAAGCGGTTCAAACTGAATTCAGAATTTATGATAGACTATTTATCACAGAGAATCCCGGCAGACATGATGATTTTGAAGAATTAATCAATCCAAATTCTCTAGTTTCTTCTATAGGTTTTTGTGAAAGAAACATGATAGGTGCAAAATTATATCAATCATATCAATTTGAAAGAAATGGTTATTTCTGCAGAGACAAAGACAACAATGATGGGATGTTAGTAATGAATAAAACTGTCTCTCTTAGGGATACCTGGAATAATTAAACAATTCCTTTAATCCAATCATCCACCATAGTTAACTCTTCAGTACTTGTAAGATCAATCTTTAAAGGCGTGATAGATACAAAATTATTTTTGATTGCATAGAAATCAGTTCCAGGTCCATTTTTATCCTCTTTGCCATTCTCTCCAATCCAATAGCGGGCTGGATCCACTTTGTCTTGAATAATATTTTCCGATTTATGCCTACTTCCTAATCTCGTTGACATAAAACCTTTGATTTCTTTATAGGGTAT
>Ga0181591_10000608_pt1 | contig 29173 bp, 16 predicted proteins | sample 071ome_33_FD_133757 | JGI IMG/M metagenome (GOLD analysis project Ga0181591, IMG submission 133757) | Coastal salt marsh microbial communities from the Groves Creek Marsh, Skidaway Island, Georgia - 071412AT metaG (megahit assembly) | ecosystem: Environmental > Aquatic > Marine > Intertidal...
ATTCTTGTGAGCAAGCCGGTGAAATGACTGCTGGTGAGCAAGCTGGTGAAATGACTGCTGGTGAGCAAGCCGGTGAAATGACTGCTGGTGAAATGTTTGCTGGTGATGATAATAACGAAGAAACAGATTCAGATAGTGATGGGGTGACTGACGACGATGATTTGTGTCCTGAAACATTATTAAGAGGAGAACTAGTTGATTCAAGAGGCTGTGTTAATATGGAAGCTTTGAATGATCGTTTTGATGCAGAATGCCCAATAGGCCAAGCTCTTTGCTCGATAAGCTGCTCTGATGAAATAGTGACTAATCGTGAATTATATCCTTACGAAAGTGGGTATGCACAGATGGACGGAGCTTGTATGGTTGTAAAAAATTCTGAATTTATACAACAGGTAAGTATCGATTCCGTTAGTGAAAATTATATACCCAATACATCTTATATTATGTATTATAAACATCAAACTATAGATCAAAGTGGTATAAACTCACTAAATACCTTTATATATCCAATTCATTATTTAGGTAGTGATGATAACACTGAACGCATGAGTTTAATGCTGGAATTCATGTATTTCAAGCAAATCCAAGACTTCGAAATACACGAGGAAATATTTTAAATGGACCATTTAATGATTCATTTCGAAGTGAAATAGGTATAAAGACTTTGGCTCTAAATGATATTGAAACAGTTCATTCGAATTTAAATATTATTGGAGAACCTCAGGAAGAAACTTTGTTTGTAAAAAGTGAGACTAGTAATAATCTATATTCAAAGAGAATAACTATTCAGAATTTTTACCCGGAATCATCAATTATTACTTATCAAGGAATTTTAAATCTTTCAGTTTCACACATACAAACTATTCCTAAAACTTTTACAATAACAACAACTAACGCAAATGGTGAATTTACCCAAGATTACAGTGTTGATGTTGGTGCAACTTTTCCTTTAGCATTTTTATTTGATTCTGAGTCAACAATTACAATTTCTTATCAAGGTTCCGTTATGAGATTTAATCTAACTGCAACAGGTACAATTATTGACGAAGCAAATATTTGCGATGAAACTTTTTCATCAACAGGATTGCAAAATTCTAGCAGATGTGAAAATTAATTAAAAATATTTACTAATATAGCCTCTCTAAAAACGTTTAACGTTTTGTGGAGGCTTTTTTTTGTTGGGGTTTAGTGGGGTTTGGTTGGGGTTTTGACAAATTGAATTAAATGCTTTAGGTTGGCTTTAGACTTTAACTGAAAGAAAATGAAATTAGAAAATTTAAAGCTTAAATCCCCTTCTCAATTGGTTTCGGGTTTGATTTTAGGATTAAACTTAAGCTTGCTTGGGTGTATTGAACAGTCGACTGTAGGGTATCGATATGAAGAGGAAATACAAAATCCAGGTTTAGATATGGGCGTAGATATGGGTAGAGTTAATGAAATTCTGCGCTTAGATGATTTTGATGAGATGCCCAATTTTCAAAAGGGTAATGAGTGTGTAGATTTAAATCCAGAAAATGGATATTGTTTAAGTACTTGTGATAACCATGAAGTTGTTGAAAATTCGACATTGGTTAATCATATTATTTTTGATGAAGATTCTAGATACTCGGATGTGTATGAAAGCTATGGAAGAATTTTAGTGGGATGCTTTGATTTGTGTGCTTCACGAGGCATTGAGCTGAGTGTGGGTATGCACAAAAATGTTTACTTTAAAGAATTTAGAGCGCCACTGACAAGATTTACAAGAAATGGGTGGTCTATAGATGAAATTGTTTCTAGAGAGCGATACATCGAAAATTTTGCGCAAGGAGACTGCTCAAGATATAAAATGGAAGCCAAAGGAACAAGAGTTGAATATCAAGGTTTTTCGAAGGGTAAAGAATCAATTGGAAGCACTATTGCAGTCGATAACTATGGCAGCGAAGATAGTCGAAGAATTCTTAGAAGAAGTATAGTCCTTCAAGAAAACTTGAATCATTTTTATTATCAATTTACCGGTGGAGATGTAAACCAAATAAATCTTTATATTTCAACCAGCGAAGCAAATAAAACAAATTCAGAAGCTCTAGTTTATGCAACTTGTAATCGGGATGCTAGAATTGAAACAATTAGCAAAGGAAACACAAATTTTGAAGAAATCATGAATAATCAAAGAAGTTTAATTTTTAATAGAAGCTTAGACTTTTTTGAATCATATGCAATTAACATCCATGGAACTGGTGACTTTGAGGGAATTAAACCAAATTGCAAAATTGAAATCATTGGAAACGGCAACACTTTTTCTGAACACGATGGCAGAGAAAATTTTGAAGAAAGAAGTTTTGATATGTAATAGTTTGCGACGATTATCTTTAAAGTTCTACTTCTATGATATTTAGGAAGTAGATATTTTGGGAAGATTTTATTTAAAGCCAAAATTTAAGCTTTGAGGAGACAAGTATATGCTAATGAATGGTAGTTTCGTTGAGAACAAAAAAAGGCCTTAGGGGCCTTTTTAAAGTGTGTTTTTTGGGGATCATTGAGTATTTCTGCATTTTAGTTGGGTAAGTATTTTGTCTTGGAATTTGGGGAAATTTATGGAGTGTGGATTGTGATTAGAAAATTTTTTGAGTGGACCTGATTGAGTTGGAAATTTGGGTATAAAAAAACCCCCCTCGAGGGAGGGGGGTAGGTAATTTAGTTTTTTAGGCTAAATTAGAACTTTAAAAAGATTAAACTCTTTCAACAAGTTTTTTACCTTTTAGTTCTTCTCTAACTTTTCTTAATACAGTGTAAGAATTTGTTCCGTCACCATATTTAATATGAGCGTTGTCAATTGAAGGAAGAGAAATTTCTGTAGTTTGTGAATTTGCAGCGTCAACATTAACATCAACAACTAATTCATAATTTACAGATTCACCTTCTTCTAGAACTCTATCAGAAGACATTGAAGAAACGTTTAGAGCATAGTTAACAAGGCTTAGATCTGAACCAGTAGCATAAACACCACTTGTTGCAAGAACACCAGCAGCTCCTAAAGAAGATTTAACTCTTAAAGAAGAACCAATACTCATTACTAATACACCTGCATCATTTGCATCATTATTGTTACCAGCCCACTGAATTTGATTATCAGTATTTTCAGCAGCTGTAGTTATTGCAGAAAGAGTATCAGATCCAAGTAGATTTTTAGTTGCACCATTTGCATCTTCAGCACCAGCAGAAGTAGTTACAGCAAGGTTACCGGCATTAGCACAAGCTACACCTCCATCTCTCATAGCTCTATCTAAACAAACAATAGCAGCTGTAACACCGGCATCACCAGCAGCTTCATCATCAGTAGCAGCAAATGCAAACTTCATCCATGCACCATTTTTGTAGAAAGTGTAATCTACAGCTTGGTTGTCTGGATTTTGGATTTTAAGAGTTTGCCCTGATTTAACAGAGTATCCATCTACAGTAGATGAAGAAACAGATTCTGCACCTGACATAGATTTAAGCTCAACACTGTTTATTGTAGCAGATCCATTTAATGCAACAACAACCTCTTCTAATCTTGTTTCTAATTCTTCAGCTGAGTTAGTTGAAGAAGTATTGTTATTCAAATCAGCAGTAACTGATAAGAATCCAATAGTATTAGTACCTGTAGTCAATTCAGTTGCAGAGTTTACAGTTCCTAATGCTTCAGTTGAAACTGAGTCAATAAATGCTAACTCTTTAATACCAACAGAAACAACAGCTAAACCATAAGATGGTAGAGTTTTAGCAGTACCATCATATGTTGGAGTAATATCTGTATCAGTTGGGCTTACTGACATAGCAAAAGTTAAGTCAGAAGTTGTATTTGCTCCTGATAAATCTGCACCAATTCCTCTAGCTACAGCTTTAAGGTAAAGGTTAGATGATCCTTCTTCAGCAGTATAATTTACATTAGAAAAAGTAACAGTATCTGAAGTTACATCTTCTTCAGCTAAGAAAGTTTCAGCACCTTTTTCCCAAAGTTGTAATTTAGAAACATGAGATTTAAGAGTTGAAGTACCTTCTTCTGAAATAACAATATCTTCTAGTTCAATATCACCATTTGTAGCTATAAGCTCAAAAGAAGCAATATAGTCAGAAGCATTACCACCAACAACTAATCTTGATTGGTTGGCATCTCTATCAGCTTTATCAATAGAAACAGCTAATGAAGCATTACCTCTTAATTTAATAGTTCTTACAGCTTGACCTTCTCCAGCAACAGCTTTTTTAGCTGTAACGTTGATAGAGTCAGATTCTTGGTCGTCTGCATAAACAGCGTCAAGGTTAACTTTAAGAGTATCATTAGATTGATCTTCATCATTTTCAATATCTAATACTAGAATGAAATCTCTATCTTCACCAGCTTCGATTCTAACTTCACCACCAGTAACATGTTCGCTATTTGAATCAAAATCATTGAAGTCAATAACACCATTAGAGAAAGAAGAAGCATTTTCTTCTGCAATAAGGTTAGTCATTGGTTCTTCAGGATTGTAAGAGTCAATGTATAAGTAAGCAGTAGATACACGAGATTTATCTAATACTGTATCAGCAGTAGTTGCATCGTTAACAGTTGCTTCAAAAGCATTATTAGCAGCATTACCATCAGCATCTCTATTTACAGTGTAAGTAGCAGCTTCTTGGTTTCCAGAGTATGAAAGCGTAAAAGCAGCATCACCTGCAGTTGAAGTTTCAGCAGCTGTAAAGTTAGCACATGAAGCGTTATTTGCATTATTAATTAAAGCAATTAAGTTAGTTGCACCAGCTGCATCAAGTGTAGCTGTAGCTATATCTGCTTGTGCAATAACACATTTATCGCTACCAACTTCAAACCCTACATCACCATTAGCGGCAGCACCAGCAGTTGTAATAGTAACAGTTTGCAGTTCTTGACCTACGTTATCAGTAACATCAGCAGATGCATCGAAAACTAATCTGTCTACATCTGCATAAGAAGCATCAGTAGCTTCTACGTTGAATTCACCAGCTACTACACCAGTTGAACCAACTACTACGTTTTTAGTAGAAGATATATTTACAGCAGTTAAAGCAATACTTGCATCAACACCTCTAAGATCTTGGAACGTTATTGAACCAGGAGTAATATCAGTTACTGGGTTATTATCATCATCTTCTTTTATGTATAGTCCAGAAACTGAACTATCTGCATTACCAATGTTAGCGATTTGTGTTTTAAGAGTAACATTTGCAATATTTGCAATTGTTTCTTGTAAATCACCTCTAAAAGTTAGAACAGTTGTACCTGTTTCTGGTAATTTAATATTAAGAGAAGTATCAGATAATGTAGCTGCTCTAGAATTTAGGTTAGCTTCAGTAAGAGAGTAAGTTCCAGCAGAAGCACCATTTCTTTTAACTACTACTTCAAATGTACCAGTTTTGAATACATTATCTAAAGTAACATTGTTAGTAGATTGAGTGTTTTGAAGGCTTAAAGCAATCTTTTCTAAAATTAATTGTTTACCTGAACCAGATACAATTTCGATTGACCCTAATTCAAAGTTTTCAATATTTCTAGTAAATTCATCATTTTCTACATCTCTTTTGATAATAGATAATTCACCAGCTAAGACATCAACTCTTGTAGAAGATGTATTACCAACATTTCCTGCATCAAAATCTAAATCTTCAGTTTGAGCACCAACACCATAAGTGCTATCAGTAGCTCTAATATCTAGTTCATCATCAATTTGGAAGTAAATAGTTTTACCTGGACCACCTAAGATATCAGCAGTAACATAAGCTGATTCACTTTCACCATCTTCAATTAAATATGGAGTTTCAAGATCAAAAGTTAAATAATCATTAACCATTGAATCTGCTTCAGCTACCATTTCATTGTCAACGTAAAGTTTGAAGTTTGAAACTTGATCTTCGTCAATAGTACCTTGTTGTCTAAGAGTAATTCCATTGAAGAAAACATCTGAATCAGAAGTAACTGCGTCGTTAGCAGCACCATTTTCATCTGCATCAACGTTAGCACCAGCGCTTAATTCAAATTTTACAATTTCAACATCAGCTTCACCAACTTTTACGTCAGCAGGCATTCCATCAGCATTAACAACTAATGAATTAGCTTCAACAGATTTAACTTCATGAGTACTAGAAACAGTTTCTCCAATATCAGTACTTGATGCATTAGATTCAACTGAATAAACATAGAAATTAAATTCATCTCCAGCTGATGCATTGTTACCAATAGAAGCAACTAAAACAACATCTAGAGAATCACCAGAATCAACAGTCATTCCACCACCTAATAAGTTTAAAGTAGCTTCATCATCACTGTTTAATGTAGTAGATCTAGAAATTCTATTACCTTCTGAGTCAAACAGAGCAACTCTTGAAATAGTGTCATCATCACCGAATCCACCTCTTTTAACAGTAATAGAAGAAACATTAGTATCTTCAGAAGAAGATCTTAATGTATATGCAGCAACTTCAACATTTGCAGCTTTATTTGGAATAGAAGCAGACTCTGGAGAGTTATCTGAAAGAGTAACCATTAAGTCACCACCTTCAGCTTCAACTTCTGGAGTTGCTTCTTCTTCTGAATCTGGTTCTTCGTCCATAGATTCTTCAGATGAAGATGAAGAGTACTCAGCAGTTAATTCAAAGCTTTCTGCAGCTCTATCAGCAACAGTTGCAGCTTGGAAACCGTTAAGTGCACCTTCTGGGTTTAGGAATTCACCATTGTTTTCACCTTTGATAAGGTCAAAGTGAATAGATCTAGCCCAAACTTGGAACATATCTAATTCAACTGAGTTTCCATCAGCATCAGTAGTGAAGACTTTAGTATCCCATGAAGAATGAGTACTAGCAGCTAATTCTGCAGTGTGAGCTTCAGATAAATCTGCAACTTCTTCACCAGCAGCGATTCTAGCATCCATTTCGTCTTGTAATAATCTAGTGATCATTAATACATATTCAGTTCTTTGTACTAATGCGTCACCGTTGTATTCAGTTTTTCCTTCGGCGTTAATAGCACCTAGTTGAACACCAAGTCCAACATCTTGTAGACATTGACCTTCAATGTCTTCGAAGTTAGAAGCAGCTTCAGCGTCAGCTTCAGTTGATTCGTAACCTGCGTTTAGTAATGCAATTGCAAGAGCTTCACATCTATTGGCTTGAGTTGCTCCTACACCCATGTCATCACCTCTTGCCCAGTCTGGATGATTATCCGCTAAAGCAATAGGAGTGGCAGCAAATGTAGCAAGCAAAGAACCAAGTGCAAAAGCAGCAACTGCTTTCTTAATTCTTAAGAATGAAGTATTCATAGTAATAGCTCCTTTCCTTATAAGTTAATAATATATAATTTTGTCTAACTTTATTTCACTCATTGTTCGGGCTTAGACATTAAATCCATGATGTAAGGATTTATTCCCAAACAATGTTTTTTATAAAAAATTGTTTTCTTTACTTTTCGTTTCCCGGTCTTTCAAAGGTCATTAGAATAAAATTCTGGTTTGAATATTTAGTTTCGTTACTATCGTGAGTATACAACGTCTAATTTACAGGTGTGCAAAGCACAATGCAAGACTTTTGATTAGTCATAAGATATTTTCTTAGATTTGGCTAGTCGGTTTTTTATTTAACCTATTAACTAGAGCTTTAATCTAAAGCAAATCTTGAGTTCGCATATATATACGTGCAAAATTTTTATGTGTTACAAAGTTGATTAGACAAAATTTAAAATATATTGGATTACCACAGAAGTCCAGACTTGCCAGGCTTGATCTCTAAGCCAGATTCTTTAGCTAACTCTAAATATAATCCTCTTTCTTTTTTGGATATCTTTTTTGGAATATCAACTTCTAAAACAACAATGTGATTACCCCGTTTGTCTTTTTGTCCAAGAACTGGTACTCCTAGGCCTTTTAAGATAATTTGTTTTCCATGTTCTGACCCAGGTGGTATTTCAAGGGTTTCAAGACCATGAACTGTTTCTACTTGAACTTCGTCTCCAAGCACAGCTTGAATTACAGAAATATTAAGTTTGGTATAAATATCGTAATCTTGTCGAATAAATTTTTTAGAATCCTCAACTACAATTTGAACATATAAATCTCCATCTAAAGACTGAATACCTTCATTACCTTTGCCTTTTAGGCGAATTGAACTTCCAGATTTAATTCCGGCTGGAATTTTAACTGATATTTCTTGATTAACAGAATGTCTTTTATGACCATTACATTTTGAACATCTTTTTTCTGGGACTTTACCTTCTGAATTACAAACATGACAAACCTTAGAAGCTACCATTTGCCCAAGCAAGGTTTGACGAACCTCTTTAATAGTCCCTTGTCCTTTACAATTTTGACAAGTAATAATTTTTGAACCTTTTTCAGCTCCAGAGCCACCACAACCTTCACACTTTACAACTCTTTTTATATTTATTTTGGCTTCTTTACCAAATACAGCATCTAAAAAATCGATTTTTAAAGAAATTCTAATATCCTCCCCCGGAACAGATTGGCTTTTTGGACCTTTTGATCTTCCTCTTTGTCCGCCTCCTCCAAAGAAAGCTTCGAAAATATCAGAGAAGGCTTCAGCTCCTCCAAAGTTTTGTGCAAAATCACGAGGATCAAATCCCATTCCTCCCATACCGGGTCCACCTTGGGAACCAAAGGTATCGTATTGTTGTCTTTTTTGAGGGTCCGATAAAACTTCATAAGCTTTTTGAACTTCTTTAAATTTTTCTTCCTTAGCTTTGTCTCCTTTAGTTTTATCTGGATGATACTTATTTGCGAGTCTTCTGTATGATTTTTTAATCTCGTCTTGGGAGGCTCCTTTTTGAACTCCTAAAATTGAATATAAATCAGACATATAAAAAATTAGATTGCAATCATCTTATATCGATTTTTGCAATCTTGCAAGCCCGGAAGCTAATTTTTTACTCTCTTACAAAAGACTCTTTTTATTTCTTTTAGACAACTCTTCACCTTCTTTAGATGCCCTGTCATCGATCTGAAGCTTACCTTCAACTTTTTCTCCAAGCGAAGACAGTCCACTTTGTTCGATTTCATGATCCGAGATTTCTTTAGCTTGTAGCTCGTCTAAATCTAAGGCATTTTCTTTTTTATCTCTATTAACTTTAGCTAAAGCTTGCTTGCCTGTAATTCCAAAGGCTGCAATTAAAACAAAGGCTAATATATATAGATAATATTCTTGAATGAAATTTCCAGAAACTAAAAGTATTTTAGAACCTACAATTTCAAAGTTAATTTTAAGAGCTTCAGACTTAATTGTTGGATCAATTAAACTTTCTGCAAAGGCTGAAAAAGTATGTTTGGTTCCTGGCTTGAACTCATAATTTTCTGGCGGTACAACCTGAATCACACCCGAAGTCGAACTAGTTAAACTAGCTGATGAGAACAATAAAGATTGAAAATTAACCACACCCTTAGCGTAAGTACCAATATCTAATACAGCTGCAACTTCATCTCCTGAAACTTGTACAGTTTCAAGATTAGTCAGTAAATCATCAGACATTTGAATTTCATCACCATCTAGTCCTGCAAAAGAAACTAAAGTTGGAATATCTTTTTTCTTAGTAATATCGATTTCAATTTCAATTGGCATTGATTTATATGATCCGTCTCTGGATTCAGCTACAATTTTAAACTGATTTCCTTTAGAAATATCAGAAGCTTGAATTTGACTTTCAGCTTTAAACGAAAGAGGATTTGTTAATTCAAGGTCATTGTAATATATAAAGTTACCATTTTGATCTACTTGCGAACATCCAGCAAGTCTGTAATCGACTGCAGTTTCTACATAAAAACATACATCTTCAACAGGGTTTTCTTCGTAACCCTCAATTAATCCATTTAAGATAAAGTTATCGGTTGGAACAACCTCTTTTTCTTTGGCTAACAATAGGATGTTTTGACCAGCTTGAAGTGGGTTATTCACAAAAACTTGCTCTTTAATACCACAATCCCCTGGCGTAAATGGATCTGTTCCAATTGATCTTTCATAAATATCCGTACAAAAGTCTCCATCTGAATTTAAAGAAATTTCAATTTGTTTTTCTTGCTCGGTAGTTTCTTTTTGTTCGATTTCCTCTAATACTTGAATTGATTTTTCAATCCTTTGCTCTTGATCAATTTCAAGTTTGGCAATCACCTGCTTGTCTTCTTGTTTTACTTGATCACTTTCTTGAATTGCTTCTTGAATAGCGGCAGCTTTTTTAGAACTTCTTTCTTTTCTAACTTCTTGAGAAACTTCTGCATCTTGAGCTTGAGAGTCCTCTTGACTTGATTGATCAAAACTCACATTAATTTTAGATTTTTGACTAAACATTTGATTCAACTCGTCGCTTGATTTTAATGGTTGCGGTGCCGGATTATATTCTTGGCTTTCCACATCTGAATCTGACGGAGTATCAATTAACGCACCAGTTAAATTTTCACCAATATTATCTTGAGTTTCTTGGCTCTCCTGTGACACATCTTGTTCCTGGGTTTGAGCTACTGAGTCTTGTAAATTTAGGTCTTTAAGATTTTCAGTTAAAGATTCCTGCTCTTGAGAATCTTCCTGGTTTGAATCCTCTTGAGCTTGAGAGTCTTCGGCTGGCTGTCCATCAAACAAAGGATTTACCACTGGAGCAACAACTGGCGGATTTACCGGTTCAGTAACTTGTGGAGTTTCTTGTGGAGTTTCTTGTGGAGTTTCTTGTGGAGCAGATTCTTGTTCTTGAGATTCTTCTTGTTCAACTTCATTAGAATCTTGACCATCTTGATTTTCTTGATTTGAAACAGAATCTGATGCATCTTCACTATCGGAACTTTCTGAATTTTCTGACTGATCAGATGACTCTGAGCTTTCGGAACTTTCAGATTCTGAACTGGATTCGGATTGACTTTGATTATTAGAAGAAGATGGTGGGGAATAAGATGAACCTCCGCCTCCACCTCCACCAGATGAAGGAACTGCCGAAACTGTAACTTGTTTTGTTAAGGTTGTTGTTCCTGCTGAGTTTGTAGCTCGGAAAATTACATTATATGTTCCCACAACTGCATAAGTAGTGGTTGGATTTTGAACCAATGACTGATTATCATCATTAGCCAAACCAGCTCCATCGGAATTTGTTAAGTCATCAAAATCCCAAGAGTAGCTAACTGCGTCTGTGGCTGTTGCTGTAAAAGCAACATTGTCGTTTGGATAAAGAGTCCCTGCTGTAAAAGTAAAATCTAAGTTTGAAGGAGCTTGCCCGTAAACAGTTACATCATTAGTTGCTGAAGTGGTTCCACTTGGATTAGTTACTGTAAGCTTGATTGTATAAGTACCATCTTGAGCATAAGTATAATTTGGGGTAGTCATAGTTGAATCAACATCATTATCTGGTATTCCATCTCCACTAGAATCAGTAGCAGTGTCAAAATCCCATTCATAAGCAAGCCCAAAACCAGTTGAATTATTTTGATCAACCGTAGCTACTAAAGCATTAGTACTAACTGTAAAGTCAGCGGTTGGCATTTGTGTGGCAGCAACTGTAACTGTATCAGTGTGAATCTGAGTTCCATCGTTTGAATCAGTAAGAGTTATAACAATATCATACTCCCCTGCATCATTATAAGTTTTATTAAAGGTAGGCTGAGAAGTTGTTACAGCTGGTGAAGCATCTCCATAATCTAAAGAGAAATCAACTCCCCCAGGCAAGATACTAGAATTTGTAATCACAACTGCAGCTGGCGAACTTGCACTTGTTGGAGCAACCGATATATTTGCCCTAAATATATTAAGATCAGAATTTGAAGTATTATCATCTAATTCACCTAAAGCTGTCATTTTAATAACTCTACCTACATTATTTGAATTTAAAAGGTCGTTATTTAAATAAGTCGCAACATCCGAGTATTTAAAAGTTGTAGTTGGATCTGCACTTGAAAGAGAAATATCAATATCATTATTTGCAATTCCATCTGCATCAGAATCATAAGCAGTATCCAGATCAAAATTTAAGGTTGAGTAGTTAGTAGAACCAGATCCATCTATAGTTATTTCGGTATCAAAAGGAATAATATTATTAGCTACCGCCTCAGTAACAGATACATTTAATACTGCTGTGGAAGCCATTAAGTTTTTTAGAGTTTGAAGCGGAATTTGTGATTGCTTGTTATTCCCTGACCCCTGAGATAAAACTAGTCCAAAATAACTAGTTGCATTTTTAGTAATTGAACTTAAATCAAATTCTTGATTTGTTAAATTACAGGCTCCCGTAGAATCTGCAAAACTTACAATATTTGCTCCATTTGATGGAAGATATGCTTGAACATCTCCATTAACATCTGAAAAATAAACTTGAAATACACAGCCTTCACCAGCATTTACCATACCTCCTGTAGTTGAAACAGTTAAAGTATTTCCTGAAACTTCTACACTTGAAAAACTTGGCTGGGTAATTTGATCATCAGCAGTAGCACCCATTGCATATTCAACTTTAGGCATTACCGAATTAAAAGTGTTACCTTCTAAATAAATATCAGAGATCGGATAATCAGTACCCATATAATTCAAATCAGAACCTATATAAATACCTGTAGTTACTCCGGTTCCAAATGCAATGTCTTTAATTTCTATATCAGAAACAAGTGATTTTCCATCAATATCCATCCAAACTGTCATATTATTGGTATCGTTGATAGAGATCCCAGTTTGAGAATTTTTTATAAAACCACCTTCAAAAATAAAATTGGCGTATTTATTAGTATCAATCCCATTATCCATTTCATCCGGCATACCTGCACCTAATACATTTATTGCGTTGTCAGTTTTACCTGTAATGTTTTCACCAAATTCGTTGTCTTTAAAAATTAAATCATAAACACCCGATCCCATATCGAATTCTTCAATTTTTACCGCATTAGTTTCACATCCATCAAAAATATTTGAATCAAAATAACTAACAGTTGTACCTCTAAATATTCTTAAACCATCACCTGCTGAAATACCCATGTCTTGAGCTACATTTGAACAAAATTGATTGCCATGAAAATAGTTACCTGACCCCACTAACTCTATATCGGCCATATCGGATCCTCCAAAATGATTTTCACAAATATTACTTTTAGACTCTGTACATCCAGTAATAGAGCTGTAGTTTTGAGTTTCCAAGTCAGATAGTGAAGTTACTCCGGTTACATCAGCATCCATAACCAATGCCTTGTCGAAACTACCAAGTTTAGCACCCATTGAATCAAAACCAAGATAAGATTTTGCAAGGTGAAAATCACTTACATCTTGAGTATTTAAAATAGTACCACCTGCGTTATTTGTACTTAAATATGAATTTTTTATCGTTACATTTTCTGCAAAAGCTATAGAAAAATTTTGCCAGTGCGACATAGTAGAACTTCTATCTGAAGTCACACCAATATTTGAATTATCAAATAATAAATCATCACTACTTATAACTCTTACATTATAATCCCCCCAAGAACTTCCCGAAGTTGCAATTGTAGAATTTTTAACATCAACACATTTAGAATCAGTAATATATAAACCTACCGTTTGATTTACCTGTGGAGTATTTCCAGTAGTATCAGTACCAATATTCAAATTATCGATTGTAATTTTATCTTCATTGACACATGCACCATTAGTTTGTCCATCAACATTATCAATTTGAACTAAGGTTTCAAAAGAATGAACAGTCAAATTTTTCAAAGAGGCACCAGCCGCAAAATTATTAACAATACTAAATCCTCTTCCCCCACCTGCTAAATTACCTACAATTTCAATGGTGTTTGTTCCACCATTAATTTCCATAGGAGTTTTAATAAACTCTAAAGATCCATTAATTAAAGTAGGAGTTCCCCCAATAGTTTCCGTTGTTCCGTTTACAACATTAATTACATAATCATTATCAAACTCAATAACATCATCTTGTCCATTTACGTTGGCATAAAAAATTGCTGCTCTTAAGGTACACTGATCACCAGGGGTATTAGCATCAGAATCACAAGATGGACAAATACCATTTACTAAATCACATCCATCATCGGCATTTGAATTTACAGTAATAGTCTCAGCAAAACTTAGTCCACTTAAACTAGTTAATGCTAGGGTTAATATCAGAATTTTTAAAAACTTTGTAACTTTCATAAATCAATTTAGAATTTAAATTTTGATAACTATAAATTAAGTAATCATATAATATTACCACAGCTAATAAAAAAAGTAAAACAAATAAAGGAAGTAAAACAGGGTTTATTATGGGATAATGTACCTTGTAAAAAATTTCTAAGGGTTCTGAAAGAATATCTGGATTCAAAGGATCAAAATTTTGTATAATTACTCTGTGAATATCTCCACTTTTTAAATCATTTTGAATTGCAGAATCCGGATTCAAAATAGCTATATCTTGAGTATTGTTGGTTGCAGCAGTTGCAGTATGCACAACAGAATTAAAGTAAGCCTTAGTTAAAGTTTGATACTCAGATTTTAATTTAATATCAAAACCTTCCTTTGGATTACACAATACTGTTTGATCTTGATGATAGTTTTGGCCACACAATTTTAAAACTTTAGGACTGTTTTTTTGCTTAGAAAAATCAAAAGCGTATTCATAATTTTGCGAAACATTTGAAAATTCATCTTTTAAATAAAACCTTGCATTTGGCTCAACTAAATTAGAATCTAAAAGATAAATAAAATTTCCATTTTTATCAGACTGTATAACTGACAGTATTTTGTCGCTATCAGCAGACAGCAAATGAAGCTCAACTTTAGAATCCGGAATGGATACCCCATTTAAAACTACTTTTTGAGTATTGAATACATTTTTTGTACTCTTTAAATTTAAGCTTAATATAGACTTTTGAGTAAGCGACTTATCATCAAGAACATTACAAAACCTATTAAACTGGGTATTATTTTCAATTAAATCAGCACATCCATTTAAGTTTAAATCGTCAGACACCTTAGATGGGTGAACCTTGTCCAACAAATCAAGGTTAACTGGCCCATTTAATGGAGAATTTTGTTTTTGATCAGTCGATGATAAGGCATTTTCAGATGGGCTATCCAAATTAATTTCATGGCTTTCAAAAGCTATTAAATTAACATCTTGAATTTGATAATCACTTGAAAGTGCTAGACTATGAACTTTACTTGTTTCTTGATTAGAAATTGATTTTTTTAAAACTGATTTCGGAAGATTTTTAAGAGTTTGAATCTTTTTTTGTTTCTCTAAAACATGAAATTCACTAAGCGTTGACTCAAAAACTTGATTTACAAATTCTCTTTGCTCTAAAGATCCTAATTTTGAATATCTAGAAGATGAAGATTTTAATTTATCTTTTGCTTTAAATTCAATGTAGGCTTTGTTTTTCTTAAGAACTTCTGCGATTTGAGTAGTCGATTTTTTAGTAAAATTTTCTTGAGTATCTAAAGAGTCTTTATCCTCTTTTAAAAGAGGGCTATCAATTGTATACTTTTTTTGATCAGTGGTGGTTTCAGTCCCCTTTTGAGATTTTTCAAGATTTTCAGACTGTTTTGACTCAGGTTTTCGAACAACTTGTTCTTCTGAAATCGTCTGTTTTAAATCAATATTTGAACTTGTGTTAGGTAAATTATCATCTTGGTTACTTGATGGGCTAGACTCCTGAACATCAAAAACTTGAGTTAAATCCGTAAAATCAATTGGAGAAGCATCAATATTTTGCTCATCTTGAAAATCATCTGAAGACTCTAGAGGCGAGTTATAGAAGGTTTTTTGTGATTCTATTGAACTACTTGTGTTATCTAACACAGGATTTGAATCGGAAGTAGATTCAATACTTGAATTAGAGATTGAATCTTGAGTGCTTGATTCAAGATTTGTATTTTCAAGAAGGGGAGTTTGAGACTCATCAACAGGGATTTGTTCTTCATCAGAATCAAGAGAACTATCGAATTCTTGCGGTAAATCTGAATCTATAGACTCTAGGGTTGAGACCGATTCTTGTGTGGAATCCGATTCTTGGCTCTGGCTGGCATCAACTTGCTCAATAAAATCAATAGGGGATTGTTCTTGGAGCTCAAAACTAGCATCAAACGCTGAATTATAATCAGATTGATCAATTGGGTCACCTTGAACACCAATGCTGTCTAGAATCGAAGTGGTCTCTTCATAGATAGGATCAAGGTCATCTTCTATCAAATTAGACTCAAAATCTTCTTGCTGTTCAATTTCGTTTATACTTTTAATGGTTTGATCTTCTATAAATAAATTATCTTCGGCAATTGAATTGTCTTGAATATTACTAAGATCACTTTGCAAATAATTTTCTTGAACCGACTCATTCTCAAAATTTTCAGCAGGGGAACTATCTAAATTTTCTTCAAATTCAGGGTTATCAGATGGTGAATTTTGATCATCTAACGGGCTAAGTATTGAATTTTCTGGCTCCATCTGATTTTGAGTATCTTGCTGTTGTAAATTACTATCAACAGGGATATTTTGATCAGAATCAACAGCTTGTGTTGTATAAATTTCTTGTTCGGTAATTTGTGTTTCTAGCCTATCTATCGTTAAATCAGAGTCTTGAGTGCTAATTCCGTCTAATTCAGCTGTAGTATTTACTTCTTCTTCTATTATTACTAGATCATTCAATTGGCTTTGTGAAGGGGATTGTACAACTTCCTCTTCCTGAAAATCTGGTTCAATCACTTCAAGCTCCAGGGTAGATTCTTGAACTACCGGTTCTATTGTTATAACAACATCTTCAGGGTTAGCATCTTCGACATTCGCTAATACAACCGGGACGTTGAAAATATATATCAACACCATAATATTTAAAATCTTGCAAATTTTTGTTTTCATGTTCTAATTTAATTTAAATCCAAGAATACTAACACAAAATAGGCCTTCTTGCAACTACACAAGAAGACTTATTTATGGAAATGTTGATTAATCTATTTTGCGAATATAAATATTAAAGGCTGAAGTACTAAAATTAAACCTAAAATAAAAGCAATTATCATTTTATTTAGTTTTTCACTATCTAATTTATCATTTATAGTATTTATTTGGGATTTATATTTTTTTTGCTGGGTTTTGTAATGAAAATCCATCTTTTTAATATAATTTTGATACTTAACTTGGTTTTCCTTGTGAAGACTTATTTTTGCTTCATGCTCTTTTAAATCAATTGAATTAGAGAGCTCTAATTTTAAAACCTTAATTTTTTTCAAAGCTAAATTAAGAAGGTTCGTATTTTTTTCCAATTGGATTTGAAGCTGAGTATTTTTCTCTTCTAAATTTTTAAGAACAATCGAATTATTATTTTGGTAACTTACTTCTGAATTAGCGATTTTTGACTCTCGATGCAGGCCTTCCGTACTGACAGACATGTCTGTGTCTATTATTTTGTCTTTATTAAAATCCTGATTACCTGCTAAAGAAAGTACATCTTCCCTTGAAAGCCACGTTCTACCCTCAACTTTAATAAAGCGGATTTTTCCTCTTTTTAAATACCTATCTATCGTACGAAGAGACTTCCCGATTAGTCGTGATGCTAGCTCTCTTGTTACATTAAAACCTTGCATAGGCGAAATGACATATTAATGACTTAAATTGGTATTTCAGGACAGACAATATTAGCTGTCATGCCAGAAGTCTACCGACACAGACAGTATACCCTATAAAAGCCCAGACACAAAGACTTTAAAACAAAAAGGAATTGACATTGACAAGACAGGTCATAAAACTGTAAAGTCAGGACAGAATCAAAAAATCAAAATGATAAACATAATCACTGACAACTCAATCCCTGAAATTAACTTTAAAAAGCTTGAAAACAGCCTCTCAAAGGTAAACGAAAACCAAGATTTATACCCATTAATAGAAAAACACTCTATAAACATTCAATTACTTGGAAATACTGAAATAATAAATCTCAACAAAGAATTCCGCGATAAAGACTACCTTCCAGACGTATTGTCTTTTGACTACAGACAAGAAAAAATGTTTGACCATGAATTGTCAGGCGAAGTATTCATTTCCCTAGAAAAAGCTAAAACCCAAGCAGACGACAAAGGACATAGTTTAAATGAAGAATTAATTTTTTTAGTAATCCATGGAATACTTCACGTCTTAGGGTTTGACCACAAAGACGATGAGCAAGAAATGGAAATGAAAAAATTTGAAGAACTTATACTGGCCCAATACAAAAATTAACCTTGATTTTTAGAAAATTTATAGCTAAGATTTTTTTACATCGGGGTTTAGCGCAGTTGGCTAGCGCGTTCGGTTTGGGACCGAGAGGTCACAGGTTCGAGTCCTGTAACCCCGACCAGCAAAACTTCTCAGGAAGTTTTTTTTAATCTTCAACTTCAAAAAGATACCCCTGTATTGACGAGGTTAGCCTGTATGAGCTAGTAGCAGGATTATAATTTGTTATTATATCTTTTTTTAAAAAATCAAATTTAAAGCAACCTGAACGAATGAAATCTATAGTTATTTCATAATCCATAGACTTAGAACTACGTTCAATTTTAGTTCCAGCTGGATGAGATTCACCCTGGTCATAAACTATAAGATCAAAACCATTTTCATTACACATATATCGAGTTAAAATATCAGCAACAACTAAAAAATCTTGATCTTTCTCCAAAGAATAAAGAGGCATGGCCAAGAAAACAGGTTGAGACTCCATTTCAGCTAAAACCATAACCCTTCTTGCAATCAACCGATCATCCTTGTGAAAATACCAACATGAAACCGACGGCTCAATAATATATGATACTAAAAACTTACTTGTAAGCGGCTGATCGTAAGCAAGACAAGTTTCAACTGGACTTTTTCCAATATTTAAAAGAGAATCCATAGTATTCCCTATACTTAAAGTAATACCGCTTGATTCAACCTGTGGCCCAGAATAAGCAAAACAATCAGCAGGAACCCCAAATGGATACTTAAACTCTAAAAAAGAACCATTATAAGAGCAAGTATTAGCAGTAAATAAACTTGAAACTAAAGATTCAGATGCATTTTGCATCAATAAATTTCTAGCAATCGTAAGAACCCTTTGAGAAGTTAAACTTTTGTCTATTGAAATAACGCGTAAATCATCGTAGTTTATTTTATAGTCTGATTTTTTTAAATAAAAAACTCTGTAATCTTTCATAAAAGAATCAATATCACTGTATAAATGAGCTGACTTTAGAAACTCATTAGAAGCAAGCCCAAAAGAACTGCTTCCGATTTGTGTATACTCTTGGTATATAAAATTCAAAAAAGTAGTAAATTTTTTAAAACCTGATTTACTTGGGTTTAGATAATCCAATATATAATCTAAAAATTTTGCAAGTAAATTATCAGACTCCAAATCAAGTGCCAAAAATATCAAAAATGATACTGGTCTAATATTTTTCTTTCTAAAATGATAAGTCAAAATTTGAATAAACTTATCTCTATTTTTCAATTCACATAATTTAAATACACTAAAGTCAACAATCTGAGCAAAGTCGTGTGCAGGATTTAAAAAGATGTCCTTAATTGCTTTTTCTTGCAATAAAAAAGGAAGAAAACAAGCATTTTCAGCAATGTGATCAACAACCTCATTAGAATTTAAATAAAATATATCCTGAAAAGTTTCATAATACTTACCTCCTTTCAAAATCAATCTTGAAGCAAGTACGTAAAGATAAGGGTTTTTATACTTTATTGACTCAATTGTAGACCTAAAAACAAGGGAACAATAAGGAAGATCAACTTGAGAATCCTGATATCTTAAAATCTCTATCAACATCATAAAATCAATAGTTTTAGAACTAAGAACAAGCCTGTTAATTGTATCTAAATCTAATTTAAACTGATGATCAATCTCATAAAAAGAAACAATCTTATATAAAAATTCCGCAATACCCATATCGATATCTTTGTCTAAATCAAAAATAAACTCTAACAAAGATACATACATATCTTTATCTTTTGGAAAAAATTGCAAATTAAGATTTTCTAGCTCAGGATAACCATTTAGCAAAAGAGTATTCAAACAGTCAAAATAAAAATAAAACACTTTATTTTTGTAAAAATACTCAAACTCGTCTATCGAACAAATTGCTGCTTTGAATTTTGAAGATAAAGTTTCTATCTTAATCACTCGATTAAAATAAGACAAACAAATGTTAAGGATTTCTTCTCTATGATCTAAATTTCTATTTAGAAATTCAAAAAATTGATGAAATTTCAATAAAAACTCCGTTAGAGTAAACTTTGTATTAAAAGAAAATAAAAACTCTAAAGATTCAAGCAGAGGACCAGTTGGAAATCCATCGAATTTAAAACTTGAAAAATTTTCATTTAATATAATTTCAATTTCTTCATCTGTTTTATATAAGCAGTTTTTAAGATGATCTATAAAATTAATTATAGGCAAAGTGTAAACTGTCGACAAAAAGGAATCATAAACCCCATAATACTCTGAAGGTATATCTTTTCTTAAATCAGACAATTGTTTATTATAAAACCTAGCTTCAAGCTCAAAATTACTAAAAAATTCTCTGCAGATTTCATCCAATTCAGGATTATGAATTGGTTTGGACTGAATGGTAGGATAGACTTTATTCCAAGAAGGAGACTTTTCCAAATTGAATTTGTTTACATTTTATTAACTTTATTCAAACCCAATAATTCAAAAGAGAGACTTAATATTTCGAAGGTAACTTTTGTTAGAACCAATCTTTGCTCTTCATACTTCGACCCAATAATCTTGGCATTTGAATAGAAACTATTATACATTAAACACAGAGAATGTAAATAGGAACACAAAGTTGAAGGTGTAAAGTTGTTATAAAACTTAGCTAATACGTCTGTGAAATTATTAATTTCGTCCAATAAAGATGATTCAAACTCATTTAAATCAGTTAAATTTACTTCTAAATACTCTTGATTAGAAGCTTTTTCAAGCACTCCATTTACTCTTGCTAGAGTGTAAGAAATATATGACCCAGTGTTACCTTTCAAATCACATGATCTATCTAGATCAAAAATAATATCTTTAAATGTATCAATTTTTAAAAGCTCATACTTAGCAGTTGTAGACGCAATATTTGATAGTTCTGGAGATTCAGGAAAGTTTTCGTTTAATTTATTTTCTAAATGCTTAATAAAATCTTTAGCAGTTAATACCGTTCCTGCTCTTCCTGAAATTTTTATTTTTTTATCATCTTTGCTGTATGGTAACCCTAAAGTTTCACAAGATTCAGGGCTCAGATAAACAAAACCGTAATTAACATGCACAAAGTTATCTGAAAAATCTTTATAGCCCAACGATTCAAGTGACTGCCTAACAACCTCTTGAGGATAAGACTGCTCATTCCCAACAACATTTACCACAGTATTAATTGATGGTCTTTTAAAGAAATCACTACCTTTTGGATCAGAAATAGGTAAACTTGCCCCGTTAGAGTGTTCAAAATTAGAATACAAGAAATCATCTAGTGCACCGTACTTCCACAAATGAAGAGCAATGTCATTACCTACATAAGTTGGAACACCATTAGACCTAACAATAATTTTATCGTCTTGATTAGGCATTTTTAACATATAACAACCTTTCTTTTCGCCAGAGTCCGCTTTGTAAAAACTTGAATTTTTCTTAAGCAATTCAAAGGCTGTTTCCCAAACTTGATTAATTTGTACATCTGATTCTTTAATAATAAAGTCAAACTCTACATTAATTTGAGTTAAATAATCAAAAATTTCTTTTAATATGTTAGTAGATAAATCATAGGCAAGATCCCAAGATTGATTATCAAAACTAATCATTTCTTTGTGAATAACTTTTCTTTGTTCTTCAAGCTCTTGATTTTGTCTTAACTCGCTAGAAATTTTAGAATAAGTATCATCAGCCCAATCTAAATAACTTGAATAGTCATCTGGGTTATTCATTTTGTTTTTCATAGCTAAGCAAAGAGCTGAAACCTGCATTCCAATATCGTTCTGATAATATAATCCATAGGCTTTTAGTCCTAAAAATCTATACAAGCGAATTAAACTATCTCCAATGAAAGTGTTTCTCAAATGCCCAATATGCATTGATTTACTTGGATTTACATGAGTATGTTCAACTAATATTCCATCTTTGAGTTCAAGAGAAATTTTCTTAGAAACTTCCGCTTTAACAAATTTTCTGTCTAAATGTTTTTTTGCTAGATTGAAAGAGAACTCTTTGTCCAAATAAACGTTTATAAATCCTGGATTTATAACTTCGGCCTTAGAAATAAAATCTGCAATAGGAAGATTTTTCACAATTACATTTGCAATTTCCATTGGATTTTTTTGGAGTTTTTTGGCTATCTGCATTGCAACTGGAGTAGAGTAATCTCCAAATTTTTCGTGTTTTGGCTTTTGTAAGAGAATTTTATCAGCTGAGTAACCCGATTTAGAGACCGCTTGTTCAATTAGTTTTTCTAGATTCATTTCGAACTTGTTTATTTGCCCATATTATGTATATTAAACTTAATAAAGTCAATTTATTCGGATGATAATTAAAGAAAATTTCGAGCTAAAAAACTTATGTACTTTTGGAATTGGAGGCCAAGCAAAATTTTTATGTTTAGTGAAAACTAAAGAAGATTTAATTGAAGCTTTTAAACTGGCATCTAAGCACAATTTAAAAGTGCATATTCACGGGGGAGGCTCAAATACTTTATACTCGGATGGTTTTTTAGATTTACTAGTTATTAAAATGAATAATATTGGGGTTCAGATTGAAAATGACTATCTTCAAGTCTTATCTGGGACTCCTTGGAGCTTTCTGCAAAGCTTTTGTCAAAAAAACAAGCTTTACTCAATGGAGCCGCTAATGGGAATACCCGGAACAATTGGAGGAGCTGTATTTGGAAACGCAGGAGCACATGGAATGGAAATCAAAGAAAGTTTAATTCAAATAGAATGCTTTAACCTTCACACAGAAGAATTTGAAATAATAGACCCTCAAAGTTTAGAGTTTGATTATAGATATTCTGAATTCAAAAAGAAAAAACATTTAGTTATATGGTCTGTTAATATGTCTTTCTCCAGAGATATTAATGACAAAAGAGGAGATTTAGAGGACTATAAAAATTTCAGACTGGAAAAACAACCACAAGGAAAAACTACAGGCAGCTATTTTAAAAATCCAGAAGGTGATTCTGCAGGAAGACTAATCGAAGCCGTTGGACTTAAGGGGCATTGTATTGGAGGTATAAAATCTTCTGAGAAACATGCAAACTTTTTTATAAACCTCAATAATGCTAGTTTTGAAGACGTAATGAATCTACAAAAGCTTATACAAAAGCGCGTTTTAGAGGAATATGGAGTTGAATTACAGCCCGAGATAATAACAGTTAAATAAATCTTTGATTTTGCAATCAAAATATGTTAATATATAATGAATATAAGTTTAACCAAAATAAAATGAAAAAATTCCTCAAGAAGGCTTCAATTATGCTTTGCTTGACATCGATTCTGATGGGGATATTTGTTTTTGCACCTGCAGGAATTGCAAGCGCTTTAAATACTCCTATAAGCGAAGTGCCATCTGCAATTGTTCAACAAACAGGTGGTGAAGGGGATTTGAAATCATTAGTATTAAGAATTGTAAACTTCTTTCTACTATTTCTAGGGTTTCTTTGTGTATTATTTATAATTTACGCAGGTTTCCTTTACGTTACTTCAGCTACTGACGAAGGTAATGTTGATACTGCAAAAGGTATTATGAAAAATGCTCTAATTGGTATTTTAATTATCATGTTATCATACTCAATTGTTAACACTATTCTATCTGCACCAGCTGCAATCTCTAGTCCAACTGGAGCTGTATAGAAATCGCACAAATTGAAAATAAAAAAAAGCTCTAGCAATAGAGTTTTTTTTAGTGGTGGGTCGACTGGGACTCGAACCCAGGGCCAGCGGCTTAAAAGGCCGTTGCTCTACCAACTGAGCTATCAACCCGTAAAGTAACAAAAATATACACTCCTAATTCTTAAAAATCAAGAGAAAATGTGATTTTTTTTTACTCCTCCTCAGTAGTCGAGAAGAAACTAAACAAAATAACACTCAAAACCGGTAATGAAAACCAGAAGTTATAATAATCAATCATCATTCTTACGTTTTGAGATTGAGTATAAATTTCAGCTAAATTAGACTCGCTTGCAACTCCTTGAATCAAGCTGCTACCGCCTAAATATACTAACACTGTAGAGATTACTAAAGTAGAACTCAAGAAAGTAAACCACGTATGAGCAAGAGCATTTAAAATAGCAAATCTAAATTTTTCTAAATTAACCTCAAAAGGACCTTTGATAGTTATTATAACCAGAACAAAAAGAAAAATTAAAATTTTCATATTAATCAAAGAATCCGTAAAGCCAGAAAGATTAAAGACTTTTAAACCTGCAACAACTTTGGGACTAGCTAAAAAATATTGATCTAAAATATTTCCAAGCCCATCGGCACAAAGAATCCCTAGGTAACTTGCAATTATAGTTTTAATGGTTTTGTTAACCCCTATTATAAAGCTATAAACGACAATTAAAATCAACAATGAAACAATAAATATATCCCAGGAAAGCTCAATATTCATTCGGAAAGGTTATTATTAATTGTATTGTAAACTATGAAATTTATGTTGTTAAGCAATAAATCACAACCAAAACATTATTTACAATTTCCTCAAGTAAAAGATAATAAATGTATTTGATTAGTCAAAAAAAATTAAGTAATATTTGATTAATCAATATTAACATTTAAACCTATGACAAAAGACTTTATATCAATTAAAGATGCTTCAGAAATCAGCGGTAAATCTATTCAAACTATTCGAAGAATGATCAAATCTAAAAAGATCAAATTTAAAAAAGAAAAAACTCCGCAAGGTTTTAACTACCTTGTTGATTTAGAAGATATGATTACTTACTATAATATTGATAGATCAACTACTGTAGGTTTAAACAAACAAGAAACTTCGACTAATCAAGAAACTGCAGTTGTAGCGCAAGCTCAAGTACAACAATCTATACAACCTGCTATTGAATTTAACGCTACTTTAACTAAATTAATCGACCAACACTCTAAAGAAAAAGAAAATTTATTTAACTTAATTGAAAACTTCCAAAACAAAGTAGTTAATTTAGAAAATCAAATCAAAATTGAAAGAATGAACAACAAAGCTTGGTGGAAATTTTGGTAGAAATGAAATTTGACATAAGTCTGCCTCAATTGATTGACGTAAAAGAAAAATGAGTTAATAATCTGTCTGTAAAAAGACAGATTTTTTAATTTAATTATTATGAGTCAATATGCAAATACCCTTGGAAAAATCCTAGAAGTAAGCAGCTTTCTTGAGAAAGAAAAGTCGTTTTTTGATTTTTTAAAGGTCCCAGAAAAAACTATCCATGTAAACTTTCCAGTAAAGTTAGACAATGGGCAAACAATTTACTTAAATGGATTTAGAGTAATTCATTCTCGAAAAAGAGGACCTTCAAAAGGAGGTGTTCGATTTAGTGAATGTGTAAACATGGAAGAGGTTAAATTACTGGCATTATTAATGACTTTAAAATGCTCTTTACTTGAACTTCCATACGGAGGTGGAAAAGGAGGAGTTGTAATTAATACTCGAAACTTATCTGAAAATGAAATTGAAGGTGTAACAAGAGGATTTGTGAGAGGGATTTTTGATGATATTGGTCCTCAAAAAGACATTCCAGCTCCTGATATGTATACAAATTCTAAAACTATGGATATTGCAACAGATGAATATCAAAAATTAAGTGGTTCTAAAACATATGCAACATTCACAGGAAAAAGCATTGAAAACAAAGGACTAGAGGGGAGAACCGAAAGCACGGCTTTTGGAGGGTATGTTTGCGCAAGAAACTATTTTAAAGATTTAAAAGGACTCAAGGTAAACCTACAAGGACTTGGAAATGCAGGAGGAATTATTGGAAAATATTTGGTTGATGCAGGAGCAAAAATCATTTGTGCATCAGATTCTAAAGGAAGTATTTATAACGAGAACGGTTTAGATTTTGAAGAAATTCTTAAACTTAAAAAAAGTGGACGTAGCGTTGCTTTATACAATCAAGAGCATGAAACACTAGATAATGATGATTTCCTTGAAAAAAATTGTGATCTATTAGTATTAGCTGCCAACGACAATGTAATCAATTCAAGTAATCACAAAAAAGTTAAAGGAAAAGTTATTCTAGAATTAGCAAATGGTCCAATTAACTTTGACTCAGAGGACTTTCAAGAAATGAAAGGCAAAGTAGTAATACCAGATATCCTAGCCAATAGCGGGGGAGTGGTTGCAAGCTACCTAGAATGGAAAGACAACTTAGAAGATAAAAAATCTTCCAAAGATCAAACCTTAGAGTATTTAGACAAACAAATAAGCAAAGTATTCACTGAAGTAAAAAAAACCTCGGAGAGCTTAAATATATCCCTCAGAAAGGCTGCATACATTCAGTCTCTTAAAAATCTAATATAAAAATAAATGAAACCATTTTTTTTACCACTTGAAGCTACAAACGAAATTATTGAAAAAATTGGATTTAAATCTTATTACTTATCAAGTTTCGATAAATTAGAAATACCAACAACTTCAAAAGTTTTTATTTCAGACTTTTTTTATAGGGATTATATTTCAAACAACCACTCCTTAGATTTAGAAAAGCTAAAAACTATTATAGATACTGTTCAAGAATCATCTAAATCTGGATTGCAATCAGCAGATAAGCCATTGATTTTGGCTATTAGACCTTCCAAAAATGGAGATGTAAAAAAAATAAATAGCGTACTAAATATTGGATTCAATAAAGAGACTGTAGAACAACTTGGTAATTTTTACCTTAGACCCAAATTTGCATATGAAAGTTACTACTTTTTTATTTGCAATTTCTTAAATGAGGTTTTCAACGTTTCTAGTCTCCAGATTTCAAATATAGAAAACCGCTTTGTGGAGTCTAAAAAAGTAAAGGAATTTAAAGACTTAAAACTTAATGACATCAAAGAGTTAATTGAAATATTCTTAAATTTTGCTCAACAAAATAAATTTCAGATACCCGATTCTATTTATGATCAAGCCGGCATGATAATTGAAAGCATGTACACCAAATGGCTTTCAAAAGAATTTGTGGATGCAAAAATCAAAGAGAACTTTTCATTAGATAAAGGTTTACCTCTAATAATTGAAGAAATGACATTTGGTAATTTAGGTGAAAATTCCGGTTCATTTATTGTATATTCAAGAGATCCAAACACAGGTGAAAAAGGTTTAAAAGGTGACTATTTTCGATCAAAACAAAACTTTAGAAACTTTCGATTTAACAAAGATTTTGAGGATATAAGTGTTTTAGATGAATCATACCTAGAAAAAATCAGAGAATACTTAGATGCCTTAGAAAAACATATTAAATTCGATTTGTGTATAGAAGGTGTAATTGAAGATGAAACCATAAGAATTTTAAACCTATATGAAATTCCAAAAACAATACAAGCTGAAGTTAAAATTTGTAATGATTTTATAAAAGAAGAAAAATTAGACTTCTCAAAAGCTATTAACTTTATTAATTCTGAAAAACTTCATCTTTACAATAGTCTAGAGTGCCAATCAAGCATCACTGATTTTTCATTTGCCAAAGGTAGATTGCTATCGAATGGCTCTTGTGTTGGTAGGCTGGCTTTTGATTTAGAAGATGCTAAAAACTTCATTTTAAATAATCAAAATTTCATTCTGTTTTCAAAGACAAACCAAACATGGCCTCAAGACATTCTTGTCAGAGCTAGTGGGGTAATATTGGATAACAAGCAATTTACATCGCACTTAGCAGAAAAAACTAGAGAGCTATGCATTCCTGCAATTGGGATGGATGAGTTTGTAGGGGTTAGAAATAAACAAATAATATTTGAAAATCAAAAAACACTAAAAACAAATGAAGTAATCACTTTGGATGCTAACTCGGGTAGAATTTTTAAAACAAAGAAAAGCCTTGTTGAAATTAGCAACAAAATTTCATTAAAAGAACTAGTAAATGACTGCAAAGACCATCTGAATTCCAAGTTTATTTGCTTCGATGATAACCTAACAAAACAAGATGATCTTGTAGACTCTTGCTTTTGGAACTCTGAAAATTTACTAAAAGAATGCATTTCTGATCAAGATAAATTAAAAATCCTTTTTCAATCTATTTCTGGCAAAGATTTAATTAAAATCAAAAACAACTTAAGAGATAAAATCGAAGATAAAATTCATAATTTAAAACAAAATGAAGTTCAGATTTATTTTCCAAATAACATCATAGGATCTTTGATTCCTTCTTTAGATAGTATTTTAGACTACGTAGAAATTTCAAAATCAGACTATAATGATGTTCAAAAAGATATTCTTAGATTCATTGAATTATCAAAAAACTCTATTAGCGGTGTCAAAATATTTAGCTTTAACCAAAACCTTTTTGCTGTAATTCTTCAAGCTTTTTTAGAAGCTATGTGGAGAGTACAAACTCAAAAAGAAGTTGAATATAAATTAATAATGTCGAATATCAATTCCTCGAGTGAATTTTTATACTTCGAAGAGCTTTTTAAAAATGGCATCAAAAAACTTTGCCCTGAAATTAAATTAAAACTTGGACTAACAATCACAAACTCTAGCGGAGTTGTTAACTATAAAAAACTAGCAAAACTTTGTGACTTTATAATATTTGATTTAGATACTCTTCGTTCTAATTATTATGGCTTTAATGCACGCACAGAAATAGCCCAGGAAATGGTTGATTTTAAAATATGGAACCATAACTACTATAAAGATTTCTCAAGCGATTTAAGCGATTTTTTAAGTCAGTTTATTGAAAAACTTGATAACTGTGAAATTGGCATTAAAAACGACAGAGCTTACAAAAATAATTTCAAAAAATTTCTATTAAATAATCATTTTGACTATGTTATCTGCCATGACAAATGGAAGTTAAATGCTATAGTCAACTTAGTTAATACAAAATAGAAAAAAACCTTTGACTTTTGATTTAGAGTTTTGTATATTTTTCTTACCAATATGGTACAGGCCACTTTAGCTCAGCTGGTAGAGCAACCGCCTTGTAAGCGGTCGGTCGTCGGTTCGAGTCCGACAAGTGGCTCCATTTTTGGGTAGGTACCGAAGTGGTCAAACGGGGCAGACTGTAA
>Ga0181591_10000619_pt1 | contig 28898 bp, 46 predicted proteins | sample 071ome_33_FD_133757 | JGI IMG/M metagenome (GOLD analysis project Ga0181591, IMG submission 133757) | Coastal salt marsh microbial communities from the Groves Creek Marsh, Skidaway Island, Georgia - 071412AT metaG (megahit assembly) | ecosystem: Environmental > Aquatic > Marine > Intertidal...
TGAGTGGCACTCACTCACACCAAAGTCCATTGAAATCATCAATGACATTGTAACTACTCTCCTGTATGATGTAGATCGTAAGTTCAAAGAGACACACCAGGACTATAAGACTGAAGATGATGAACTCTTCATTCCTTATCGTTCTTTCAAAGAGAATGTAGCAGCAGCACTCAAAGAAGCACTTGATGCTGATCGTGAATGTCCTCCTTGTGACACCCTTTCTTGTGCCGATCACTTAACCGATGACTGAAAACGAACCTCGTATTACTGGAGACTGGCGGTCGGTAACTAATCGTACTATTGCCAAAACTCTTATTGAAAATCTTGTTAATCTTTTACAAGGTACCGTATCGTATATGGAATGTTCTGATAGAACTACTTACCATAAAAAAATTGTAATTGAGTACGATCACCGAAAGAAATGACTACAGTAGTAATTTACAGTAACGGCAGTCAAGAGTGTGAACGAATGACAATGCTACTACGATCACTCGATGGTGAGTTCCACGAGTATCGATTGGGTCAGCATTTTACGGAACAACAATTCCGCTCCGAGTTTGGACCTGAAGCAGAGTACCCTCAATGTTCTATTGGTAGTAGGCACATTGGTGGTATGAAAGAAACTCTTCAATTTATGAAAGGTGAAGGTGTATTTCAATGAAATTATGGGATCCCCCTAAGACCCTGAGAGGTCTTAAAAAGAGAGGTCAACTGTACCTTCTCGCACTCAACGTCATCATCACTACATTCAACTTTGTGTATATGACACAAAGACTTGACAGAGGTGACGAACAACTGGTATTATTGTGTCGTACAATAAACTTTACTGATACAGTCTGTGCCAGTACGTCCCCACAGTGAATTCACCTTTGGTGGCAGACCTGTAACTGCCACCAACCTTCTCTTACTGATAGGTGAAATGGAAGGAGTGTACCAGCACCTCAAATATATGGGATTTGGGGATGATCTGAATACTATAGATAGTATGAAGAAACGGTACTATAAACTGTACTTCCAAAAAAATAAAGAAGAAAAAAACGCGCCACTATAGCTCAGCTGGATAGAGCAACGGTTTTGTAAACCGTAGGTCGTCGGTTCGAGTCCGACTCGTGGCTCTCGGGGAATTAGCTCAGTTGGTAGAGCGCCTGCTTTGCAAGCAGGATGTCAGCGGTTCGAGTCCGCTATTCTCCATTCGCGAATAGCGAATAATCCTCTTTAGCTCAGCGGTAGAGCGAACGACTGTTAATCGTTTGGTCCCTGGTTCGATCCCAGGAAGGGGAGTCCGTGTGAAGGAAGTCGTAAGAGGGGTTGACGCCCCTCTTTCATTTTGCTATGATTCTTGTATGAAAAAAATCAAACAGCATCAAGTCAAAACTAGATGGTATTATGTCTTCTGGGGCATTGCTACTCTTGCTGTCACAGCAGGACAAATTTATGTCGGCACGGGGTACCGTGAAATGGCACACAGTGTTAACACCCTTACCAAATCAATTCAAAAATGACTGTCTTTATTCCTACTGGTACCTATGAAGAACAACGTCGTGATCGTATGGGAGACATTGTTGGGGATTATCTCAACGATGAAAGCGTCACGCCCCGTCAGTTTTATGAGGAACTTCTTGCAGAAGTTCGGGATTGGAAAAACTACTACAAAAACCAGTACAGCAAATATATCGAAACAGAAGCACTCCTTCTTGGACATCGACCCATCGACCTTGGCGATGTTGCTGAAGAAATTGGAATCGATGGAATTGGAGGATGATTGGGAAGACTATTGTAATTGTTGCTATTCCCTAGAAGTCCAACCAAACCTCAAGCGTTTTATCAGATACCACGAACTCTATCCGTATAAATAAAACTGTACGAAAACGCGCCTGAGTTACGTGGGAACAAAAAGAATTTCACAATTAGATACTCTGGCGGATGAGGTACTGACAGGTGAAGCGATTTTGCCAGTTGTTATCTCTGACCCTCTGATTCCTAATAGAAAAGCAAGGATTAACCAACTTTTCAAAGGGGTATCGGCAGGCAGTCAATCCGCACCTGGTCTTGCCTTTGACCTGGACAGAGATACTGGTCTATACCAGAATGCATACGATGAGATTGGTCTTGCATTCGGTACATCCTCGATGTACTACAGAAAGCAGAACAACGCTGATGGTTCTTCTACCATCCGTATGATTGCTGGTGACACCACAACGTCGAACGTTAACATTGACCTCAGACCTCAGGGTTCTGGTAAGTTCCTTGTGAACGGTCCTACCGAACTTTCGGACATTAACTTCTTTCTTGCTGACGATCAGAACCCTGATAAGAGAGCAAGATTTGAAGTCTCTGGTGTATCTACTGGTGCTGGCATTCGTACATTTGCCCTACCTAGCACAGGTTCGTTCACATCGACAACTCTGCTTGGTAACGACACTGCACAGACAATCACTAACAAGACTATTATCATTCAAGATAATAACTTGCAGATTGTTGGTTCGTCTGACTCTGGTAAGATCGCAAGATTTGAGACTGACGCTTGGGAATCCCCAGTAACTCACATCTATCGTCTTCCTGATTATGGTACTACTGCTTCACAATCTACTCTGATCGATACGATCACCGAGCAGGACGTAAGCAACAAGAACCTGATCAACCCTACAGTTTCGGATATTGCTTCTGGTGATCCGAATAACCCGACGCCCAAAGTAACTCTTGATGCGTCACCTCTGACTACTGATCGTGTGGTAACTTTCCCCGACCAGTCACTTGAAGTTGCAGGTACCGAAGCAACACAAACATTTAAGAACAAGAACTATGCTGATCCATTCTTCGTGAATGGTGATGATATTACTGCTCGTGTGTTCTTCGATCTCACTAATGTTGCTGGTGCATCGACTCTGAGATATGAGTTCCCTGCAACACAACTAAATACAAACATACTTGCAAACAATACACTTGTTTCAACTGCTGCAACGCAGATTCTTTACAACAAGTCTATTGTTGCACTCAAACTAATTGATGAAACTGATGATACTCGACAGGTCAATCTCGATCTGAGTAACATCGACGGAACTAGAACAATTCAGTTCCCTGATGCAGATGCAACTCTGCTTTCTACAGAAAACGTCGGCACACTGGGTGTGTCATTTGGTGGTCCGATTTCGGCACCTGATCTGGGTGGTAGACTCAGACTCCAACAATACTTCGCAGCAGGATGGTAACTAAGCAATGGTAGCAGGAAGACTTGGCGCACTAAATTGCGCCTCTCAAACAAATGAGGTTGTTTACTCAAACGATATTAATGACACTACCACTGCTGTCATTAATCTTGCCAACCGTGGTGGCGGTCAAGTCAACGTAGACGTTGCTGTAAAGGATTACACTCAACAACTTACACTTGACGCTAACACCTATGATTTCCAGAAAGGAAACGTGGTGTCCAAGTATAAGATTGAGTTGAATCCTGGTCTTACAGTAGCAACTGCAGACCCTGGTCTCGCAATCACGGGTGATCAAGGTAACTGGAGTGCCAAGATTGGAGACGTTGTTCGTACAACCACCACTACATCCTACAATGTGGTTGTGGGTACAACTGGTGAAGTCACGATCGACAGTGCATCTATCGCTGGTACCTTCCAAGGTGGTGAGACACTTAATGCTCAGACTTCTGGTCTGGCACCTGTTTATCGTGGTGCAACTGCAACTGGTTTTGCCATTGAACTGGCACAGATTGCAGCAGGCGACACTTCTCTCCCCTTCTCGGATGTAACTAACTTTACTGCTGGCGACTATTTTGTGTTGTCTGATAGTGAGGTTCTGACCGTTACTTCTGCAACATTTTACACTGGCACCACTGGTGGTGGTACTGTTGTTGTTGGTCGTGGTGCTCTGGGTACAACTGCTGTTGCTCACGATCCTGGTCAGTATGTAACTGCATATACTCCTTCACCAACCACCACAACGATTAATGAAGGTGCACCTTTTGCTGCTGGTGACACAACTCTGACAGTTGTTAACGGCGCTGCAATCCTTTCGGGTTCTTATATCGTTATTGGCAACGAAGTTCTCTTTGCATCTGCTGTTAATGGTAACGATGTTACTGTTACTCGTGGCAACTGGGGTACAACTGATGCACAGCACGCTGATGGTGCAACTGTAACTCCTCTGAGTGCTGCTGGTTCTGGTGCTGCTAAGTGGTTCGACGGTTCTGGTGAAGCACTTCAGGGTGCTATCTCTGGTGCTGGTGTGAACACTCAAGGTGCTCCTACCATTACTGTTGACTTCACTCCTAAGTTTATGTGGTCGGCAACCTCTGGTCAAGAGATTGTTCAGGCAGCATTTAGTTTGGATGTTGACAGAACATATGAGTTTGATCTGTCCGACGCATCTAATACTGGACTTCCTTTTAGATTCTCTGACGTATCTGAAGGTACCAATGCAACACCCACGCCTGGTATCGAATATACAACTGGTGTGACGAAAGTTGGTACACCTGGTTCTGCTGGATGTACTATCACCATTGAGGTTTCTGATACAACTCCTAGTCCTCTGTACTACTATGCTGATGGCACAGCAGGTTATAGTGGATCCATTTCTGTTGAGTCTGACCCCACTTTCACCGAGGTTTATGTCTACGATGTTGTAGGCACACCTGTAACTGGTAACACCTTCCTGGTTGGTACTGCTGCTCAGGCAGTTGGTACTGTTACTCCTGGTGCTTTCGGTTATGTCACTGCTTGGGATAGCACTGGTGGTGTTCTGAAGGTATTCGTTGACAATGATTCTCCTGCATATTTTGCAGCAACTGATACTTTCCCCGATACTCCTCCTGAGCAGGGTGCCACTAGAGCAGTTGCAACTGTGAACAGTGTAACTCAACCTACTGATTTGGATAACGAAGATTACATTGCTTACAAGAAAATCGTGGGTGCAAATGATTACCTTTCACTGAAAGGTGTTGTTCTTGGACCTGGTTCTCACGTTATTGTTTGGGCAGCGGCAAACCAAGTTTCTGCTCAGGTATCTGGTTTCGTGAATCAGGTGAACGATTATACTATTATTGATTACATTCCTCCTGCTGCTGGTATCGCTGGTGGCGCTGGTGGTGATGGTGGCGGTGGTGCTCCTGCTCCGAACCCCTGATCTTAGGGTCAACTAAATAGTCGTATAACAGGATTCCAAATAAATGGCACTAACTCGTCTTAAGAATATCATCACGTCTAGGACGGGACGTATTATTTACGTCAACCCAGACGATTTTGATGCATCGGATGCTTATGACAACCGAGGTAACTCGGCACTGCGCCCTTTTAAGACACTACAACGTGCCTTTTTGGAAGTAGCAAGGTTCTCGTATCGAGTAGGTCTGTCGAATGACGAATTCGATGCCTTCTCGATTTATTTGTATCCTTCTGAATATGTTATCGACAACCGTCCTGGTGTTGCTGACTTCCAAGAGATCACACCATTTGACGAGAATACAAACTTTGATCTCACCTCTGCAAATAACATCCTCTACAAGTTTAACTCTGTAAACGGTGGTGTTATCTGCCCTAGAGGTGTGTCTGTTGTTGGTTCTGACCTGCGTCGTACCAAGATTATTCCGAAGTATATTCCATATCCGACAACACAAGCATCACTTGGCATCTCTGCTGCTAATGAACCTGGTCCTGCTGCTATCTTCCGTGTAACAGGTGGTACCTATTTTTGGCAGTTTTCTTTCTTTGATGGTGATAATAACGGTGTTTACTATCGTCCTGAACTGACGGACACGATTGCACCCAACTTCTCCCACCACAAGATTACTTGCTTCGAGTACGCTACATCAGACGATCTCGATCTGTACTACCAGAAGATCTCTAAAGCGTACGCTACGATTCCTGACACCTCTGGTAACATTGCACAAGACCAGATTCAGGCACGAGTCGAAGAAAATAGAATTGTTGGTCCGATTTCCGATGAATTCAGAGTTTCCCAGATCATCAGAAACGGACAAACAGCGACAGCGTTTACTGTTGACATTCAGGATAATCCTGTTAATCACGGTTTCTCTGTCGGGGTCGCCGTCAACATCTCAGGCGTCACGGGTCCTACTGAAGCAGATGCGAATCTATATAACGGATCCTTCCTTGTAACATCTGCACAGGGTAACCAGTTTACTTATCAGATGTCATCTGAACCAACAGGTAATGCTATTGGTTCTAACGTCCTGGTTAAAGTTGAGATCGACACGGTTGACTCTGCATCACCATATGCGTTTAACCTATCACTGAGATCGGTGTGGGGTATCAACGGTATGCACGCCGATGGTAGCAAAGCAACTGGTTTCAAATCGATGGTTGTGGCGCAGTTCACGGGTATTTCTCTACAGAAAGACGACCGTGCATTTGTGAAGTACAACGCATCCACTGGCAACTATGAAGCACAAGCAAGTGGATCTGGTGCACACATTGATGGTCTGGCAAAATACCGTAAAGGATGGCGTCACGTCCATATTAGAGCATCCAACGACGCTTTCATTCAGGTTGTTTCTGTGTTCGCTGTGGGATTTGGTGACCATTTCTTTAGTGATAGCGGCGGCGACTTATCTATTACTAACAGTAACTCAAACTTCGGAAACACCTCCCTGCGATCCAAAGGATTCAAGGCAGCAGCATTTACTAAGGACAAGGCAGGTCAGATAACTCACGTTATCCCTCCTAAAGATATTTCTGATGTTGCCGAAACTTCTATTAACTGGGTTACCCTGGATATTCAGAAGATCAAAGCAGCAGCAGATCCTACGAAACTGTATCTGTATGGATACACCAATGAGAATGCAAAACCCCCGAGCAAGATTCAGGGTTATACCATTGGTGCACGTAGAGATTCACCCACACTACCTGATAAACTCAACGTTCTGTTGATTGCTGCTGGTGCATCTAATCCTACAACTCATACTGCAAAGATCGATCCTTCTGGTCCTGAAGTAACTGGTACCAGTCCTGGTGAAGATGCAAACCCAATCAAATATGACCCTGCACAGTCTAACTGGTACATTCAAGTTGACTCTGCAAACAATGATATTTACACCACACTGATTGCAAACAGTCAGTATAACAACCTTGGATTCACACCGACAACCTTTATCCGTCGTGTGCCCGATGCTCGTGACCTGAAGGACAGAATCTATCGTTTCCGTTATGTCCTGGACAAGGATGCTTTCCCTGTTCCTCGTCCTCCGATCACTGGTTTCGTTGTTCAACCTAGATCTTCGGAGACTAACTCTCCAGCATACGATAAAACGTATTACATCTTTGAAGTTGAAACGTATCAAGAGTTTGAGCGTGGTGTTGCAGATGGTATCTACTATCTGACTATCTTGAATGGTTCTGTTTCTCCTGCAACGTCTAACTTTGATGACTTTGCATTCTCTCAGCAGACTGTAGACGTTTATCCTACATTTGATAGAGATAATCCTGTTGCAGACCCTGCACCTGCTGTGTCTGTTGCATCTAACGAAATTATTGGTCTTGTTACCACAACTGATGGTGCACAACCTACTCCTAATGAAGACAAGCAACTGTCTATTACTAAGGAGACTGCACAGTTCTTCTTGCTTGAGCAAGAGAACAACTTGGGATATAACACAACTGCTAACACATTGAATAGCATTGTTGTTACTGCACGTCTTGGTGATGAAGAAGAGCGTAAGATTGCGCTTAAATTGAATGCTGACAACTCTGTTGCACCTATTCTCTGTGAATTGAGAAGATACTCGATTCTTAGAGCATCTGGTCACACGTTTGAATATCTTGGTTTCGGTCCTGGTAACTATTCGACAGCATTCCCCTCTACTCAGGTTGAGGTTCTGTCTCCCCAACAAGTTAGACTGTCTCAGTCACTCAAAGAAGCAGCAGGAGTTGCATACTACTCTGGTGTGAACTCTGACGGTGAACTGTTCGTTGGTAACCAGGTGATTAACCCTGTTACGGGTCAGATCACTAACGAGGATATCGCACAGTTGAATGTTGTTGGTGAAGAGAACACTACGATTCAGACTTTCTCTGAGGTTGTTCTTACCGACAAACTGACTGTTATCGGTGGTGCATCTAACCAGTTGGAATCTGTCTTCTCTGGTCCTGTTACTTTCCAGAAGCGTATCACTGCTCAGGAAAACATCCAGACAACTAAACTGACCTATTCTAACGATGATGGTACAGTTCTGAGACAGACATTCCTCGCTGAGGATGATGGATCTGGTCAACCTGACATCGATTCTACTCTTGCTTTCAATGATGGTGATATCATCTATAACATTGATTGGCAAGCAGGTGATTCTCTTGGTTGGGTCTATGAGTCAGGTACTTGGTATAAGTTTGGTCTGACTGATACTGGTCCGATCACTGCTCGTAGGTTTGGTGGTGTTACCAACTATGGTATTGGTATGGCACCAGATGCTAACAATCGCCTGAAAGTTAGCGGTAATACATATATTGATGGCAATCTTGATGTTAGCGGTTACTATGGTGCTGCTGACAAATATAGGTTGGCAACAGGTATTGCCAATGGCAATAATGGTGTGATCTACAATGGAAATGGTTCCACTTCGTCCTTTGCTATCTCGTCTGGACATACTGCATACTCTGTTCTTGTATTCTTGAATGGTGTTATTCAGACTCCTGGCGTTGACTACACTGTAAGTGGTAATTCGGTTGACTTTAGTATTAGTATTCCTCCCTCTACTGGAGATGTGATCCACATCAGGGAACTCGTTATCTAAATAGTAACAAAGGACGTAGAATCTAATGGCAACCAAGATTAATGGTAACCAGATTCAGGCAGTGACTAGAGGTCTGGTTACTGCTTGGTCTATATCAGAACAACTAAACCTTCCTCCTCTTAACCAGTCTCAGATCAACGCTCTGGGTACACCTGCATATGGTACTCTGGTGTATAACACCACAGAAGACCAGGCGCAGATTTACCTTCAAGATGCTAGTGCTGGTAACCCTGGTTGGGATGATGTTGGTGGCGGTGGTCCTTCGGTTGGCGAAAACTCTATCATTAGAACTAACGGTCCCCTGATTAGTGAGAATATCACTGTTGGACCTACATTCAATGGTGGTGATGAATTTACCAACGGTTTTACTGCTGGTCCTGTAGAGATTCAGAATGGTTACACTGTTACTGTTGAGAACAATGCAACCTGGATGATTATGGGTCAGGACGACCTGTCATATGCACAGTTCGTTGACATCACATCTGGTCACGGTAAGTTCACTGGTACCCTTGCACACTCGGGTATCAAAGAGCATCTCTATTACTATTCTACCAGTGGTACTGTAAACCACGATTGGAATAGTGGTGGTCAAATCTGGGTAAACAAGACTGGTGGTGGTAACTATACTATCAACATTTCAAACGTACCCTTGACACCTGCTTCTGTTGTTCACTTTGTTGTGTACACAGAATTTAATGGTGGTACTGGTTCTCCAACAAGTTTGTCAATTAATGGTCAGAGTGTCTTTGAGATCTACACCAATGGTAGTGGAGCGAGTGGTGTTATGCAAAGAGCAGATTGTTACTTGCTGAACAGACCTGCAAACGCCAGCACACCCTATACTGCCCTGATGAACTTCAGGAACTATAGTTAATCTACTGTATAAATAATCTAGGAAAGATTCACAGGCAAAATGAGTACACTTAAAGTTGCATCTATTAGAGACCTGTCTGGCATCGGTGGTTTTTCGCTTGCTTCAGGTAATATCACTGCTAACGGGAATTTGACTGTTAGCAACATCACTATCAATGGTACAATCTCTGGTTCTTCGGGTCAGATTGTTCCTTCTGTTAGTGGTCAAAGTGGTAAGTTCCTGACCAACAACGGATCCTCGATGTCCTGGGCATCTGTCTCCTCCGAAAACATTTCTTCTCTCCAAGTTTGGACAGGTAATGGTACCTGGAACAGACCTTCTGGTGTTAAGTACATCCACGTTCGCGTCCAAGGTGGTGGCGGCGGTGGATCGGGACACGGTGAGTCTGGTGGCGCTGGTGGTTACTCTGAGCGTGTTCTCGACGTTAACAACATCTCTTCTGTAGGTATTTCTGTTGGAGGCGGCGGCGGTGGAACCTGGTATTTCGGTCACGGTGGTGACGGTGGCAGTTCCTCTTTCGGTCCTTATCTCAGCGCAGGTGGCGGGCACGGCGCTAACAGAAACAACCAGCACTCAGGCGGTCTCGGCAGAAACGGTTCTGGCGGTAACCTCAACGTCTGGGGTGGTGGCGGACAGTCACACCACGGCGGTGGCGGTGGAGTAGGCGGTTCTTCTCACTTTGGTGGTGCTGTCTCGGGCGGTTGGCCCAATGGTGGTAATTTCTCCCACAACCACCAAGACCACGCTGCATATGGTGCTGGCGGTTCTGGTGGTCACTTCCACGGTTTCCGTGGTGCAAACGGCAAATATGGCGTGGTTTGCGTCATCAACTATAAGTGAGGTAAGACATAATGAAAAAAGCATTAATGGACTATACAGGGTACGTTGCTGACGTAGTTGACCCTGGTGAAGAATACGATCTCTTCCTTGGTCGTGGTTGTGCTCAGATGTGGGTAAATGCCCCTGATGACATCACTAAAACGTGGACACTTGAGTGGTCCCCCAGTGCATCTGATATGATCTGGGTTAAGCGTACTGAAACGTACACTGATCCTGCTACTGCACGTCAGGTTGCTTATGGTCAAATTGGCGAGCAACTTGATATGCTCTATAAGGATCTTGCAGCAGGTCGTGCACTTGATGCAGAAGATGCAATTTGGTTCAATCACATCAAACAAGTAAAAGAGAACACAACTTCTCCTTCATCTGTTGAGGAACCGATGGATCCTACAATGACAGAAGAGGAAGTTTCTGACTTTATGTCTGACGATCAGGAACCTGCAACTACTCGTCCTTGCAAACTGTCCTCCTTGGAAACACCTTGCTGGGAGAGATATAGCAACTGGGGTAGATCTTACGACGAACCTCTGGTATAATATCAGCAGTATGTAGTTTGGTATGAAACTGGATAAGATCTGCATTGTCGGTGGTGGCAGTGCAGGGTGGATGACAGCATCGATGCTGGTAAAGCATTTTGGTGATAGCAAAGAGATTGTGTTGATTGAGTCTCCTATCCCTCGTATTGGAGTAGGAGAATCAACGACACAATTTTTTAATGACTTTGTACGGTATCTGGGTCTCAAGGATGAGGAATGGATGCCAGCGTGTGATGCTACATATAAACACTCTGTACGTTTTGTCAACTTTAATCCAGAAGGTAACTTCCACTATCCTTTTGGAGAGAGTACACAAGCAGCACCATTAACCGATTACTTCAACTGGAGACGGAAGAATAAGGTTGACCCTATGACATTTGGTAGGGTGTATTCTAACGTAGTTGATGTTATTGAGAACCATAGACTATACCCACCAAACTTTAAGCGGTTTGTTGGGTACCATTTAGATGCATTATTGTTCGCAGATTATCTTAAACACCAGTATGCTATCCCCAGAGGAGTTCAATACATTGAAGACACAGTTACGAGAATTGATTGTAACTTGGATGGGGTTAGTAGAGTTTGCCTTGGCAGTGATGATCGGTACGTTGATGCTGACCTATTCATAGACTGTACTGGATTCCGTGCACTTCTCCTGAATGAATTACATACTGCGTGGGAAGATTGGAGCAGAGAACTTAAAACAGACAGCACCTGGGCGTGTAGACTTGAGTACGAGAGTAAAGAGAATCAACTGGTTGGATATACTAACTGCACTGGACTAAGTGCTGGTTGGGTATGGAATGTTCCTACCTGGTCACGTATTGGTACGGGGTACAATTATTGCTCTCAGTATATTACTGACGAGGATGCTCTAGAAGAATTTAAGCAGCATCTTTCGGTTGATAAACCAAACAATCAGTTCAGATTGTTGAAGTGGCCAACAGGAATCCGCAAGAAAGTGTGGAATAAAAATGTAGTTGGCATTGGACTATCTGCTGGATTTATTGAACCCTTGGAGTCTGGTGGATTGTACTCTGTTCACGAGTTTCTCTGGAAACTAATACAGGTACTACCTACATCTAGCAACCATTGGAATGGTTATATGCGTGAACAGTTCAACTATGCTGTTGACAGTAGGTTTAGATCATTCAAAGATTTTGTTGTCAAGCATTACACAATGGGATCTAGATGTGACTCACCATTCTGGAAACACTACACAAATATGACTGTCCTGGGTGAGTTTCCTGACTGTTTGACACAAGATTGGGAGAACATTAGTAAGATTAACTATCTACCTGAAGGGCAAGCATATTTACTTGGAGGGTACCAATATGATATAATTCCTGAGCATTACGATGTACTGTCTAGGGAAAATGGTTATGAGGTTGAAGACTTTAGTGAAGTCATCAAAGACAGACTCAAACCAGATATGTATCGTGTGATGGGATACCCTCTCGCAATTGATTGGTACACTAAACACCTATATAAAGAACAAAAGGATTAATTATGAAAGTTGAAAACATTGTAATTGTTGGTGGTGGTTCTGCGGGTTGGATGACCTGTGCTGCCTTGCTTAAATTATGTCCTTGGGTGAATGTTGTTCTGATTGAGAGTGACAAACCCACTGTGGGCGTAGGTGAATCTACGCTGGGTCATTTTAATAAGTATCTGAGAGCATTAGGTCTTGAAGACAAAGACTGGATGCCTGCCTGCAATGCAACCTACAAGAATAGTATTCAGTTCACGAACTTCCGTGAGATGGGTACCACTTTCCAATACCCATTCGGTCTGTATGATTACACAGACACCGTTGAAGGTATGAAGGATTGGTTTGATCTAGCGACAGAACGACCGTTAGATTATCCACCAGAAACATTTGCTGAGTTCTTTAACAAAGAGAATTGTGCACTGGTTAAGTACAACAAACAGTGGGACAATCGTGATAATCGTTGGCGTAACTTTAATTGGAGAACTGATGTAGCATATCACCTGGACGCTACACTCTTTGGTGAGTATCTGCGTGATAACATCTGCTACACATATGAGGGTAGATTTACTCACATTGTTGGTGAAGTTCGTGGTTCTGTGAAAGATGTTCTTGCTGGTGGTTCACCTGCTGCATCTAATCGTGAGATCAAACAACTTGCTGTCAGACTAATCGAAGATAAGCGTACTATTGGTGTTATTGGTGACTTGTTCATCGATTGTACTGGTTTCTCTAGTATTCTTTTGGAGAACTATCTTGGTACCAGATTTATCAAGTTTGATGATCTTGCTAACGATAAAGCATTCTATGCACGTATTCCTTACCTGAGTCAGGAACATCGTGAGAAGCATATGCACAACGTGACTGACTGTGAGGCAGCAGAAAATGGGTGGATGTGGACTATTCCTCTGTGGAATCGTATCGGTGTTGGTTACTGCTGGTCCTCACGATTCGCAATGGAGAATGAGACTAAACCAGAGTTTGAGCGATGGATTGAAGAGAAGTTTGATGTTGCTCCTGGTGAATATGAAATCGGTACCATTGACATCAAGCACGGTTATCACGAGAAAGCGTGGAATCTGAATGTACTTGGTATCGGTCTATCTTATGGTTTTGTTGAACCTCTTGAGTCTACTGGGTTGTTGACAACTCACGAGAACATTCTTAGACTGGTTGATGTACTCAGTCGTAGGCAGGGTTATGTAACTCAGATTGAGCGTGATTGGTTCAACTATGCTGCACAACGTGAGGTAATTGGTTTCAGTAAGTTTGTGGCAATGCACTACGCATTGTCTATGCGTACTGACAATCCTTACTGGCGTTGGTGTACTCAACGTAATGAGTATATGCAGGAGCAATTCGATATGAGTGTTCGTGTGGTTGACAACTATGAGCGTATGGGTTCTTCACTTGATCTCGATCAAACGATGGATGTCAATATGAATGGACTCAACTACATTGTTGCTGGTATGGGTGTTAAATTGGGACGTGATTGGTTGAACGATCGTGATCCTGATGAACTGGTATTCGTTGACAATGCACACCGTACTTATGAGAAAGAAGTCTATGACTTCGTATGTAGTGAAGAGTGCCCCTCACACTATGAATACCTGAAAGAATACATCTATGGAGGTGATGAACTTCGTGCTGAACTTATTTAAGAAAAAGAAACCTTGGATCAGGTTCTATTCACTGGAACCTGGGATTGCTGAGGTGTATCCTATCATCCCAACGTCATCAATTAAGCGTAAGTGGATGGAACAGAAGGACAAACGTTGTCCTTTTATGGGTTCACAGAACAGTGCTAATTGCCCTGGCATCAAACAAATTTGTAGGATGGGTTGGGTAGTTGTTGCGCCGATGGATTTCATCATCAAAACCAATGGTGATGGTGCATCTTTTGAGTGGGAGGTACCAAACACCTTCACACGTCACAGTAACTATATCTCTGACCACGATCCGTCACAGGTTATGCCTCTGATTGATAGTCCTAGAGATACACTGGCACATATCATTAAGATTGAAACTCCTTGGAGAGTTCGTGCATCTGATGATATTGTGATGCTGCAACAACCAGTGCACTGGAATAACGAATCTCGCTTCCAAGCAGTAACTGGTATCTTTGATCCTAAGTATGCACTACAGGTCAACGTACAGTTGATGTGGCACGAACTAAATAGCGGAGAAGAAGGTACACTTGTCAAGGCAGGTACACCTCTTGCTCAATACATACCAATGCCTAGATCTGTTCTAGAGAAAACGTGGTATGATATGACAGTTGATACTGCAAAGGAACCAGATTGGGACCTTGAATATGCATTTAATTATTCTATTCGTGCAGAATGGATGATTCACGACAATGTTCAGGGCAGAATCAAACGTGCTATGCAGGCAATTAAGTTTCACTCTAACGGAAAAGATCGATGACTATTGATGAACTGATTCAGAATTTCTACCTGCAAAAAGAACTGGTAGAGAAAGAAATTCAAAAGTATGATGAGGATTTCAGTAACAAAAAACTGAATCCTTATGGTGTTACCACCATTGAGTTTGAGAAGCGTAGTGATGCTTTCAAGCGCAAGTCTCAACTAGAAGGTGCAATCGACGCTCTGCTTATCTGTAAGCGAGAAGTTCTTGGAGATAATTCTGAGGTTGGTATTCCTTCTCAGGATCAAATTGAAGAGATGGAGGTTATTGGTGGTCGTTCCGATTCCTGATGATGTCAATGCTGTAGCACAATCACCCACATATATTTGGAAGTTGAAGTACGACTTTAATTATGAGGGTGAATCGCTACAGGAACATTGTGGCAAACTGATGGAGCACACTGATGAACATTGGGGCACTGGTTCTGCATTAGAAACTGGTGCCTCATTTTCTACTGTGCACAATCAAGAACAAGCACCACATCATTGGGAGATCAATGAAGACTTTCTGATATGGTTACAGGCAAAGATTCATCCTATCTGGTTGAATTGGGGTTATGCTGCTTGTATGCCAGTTCCTACAAGATCCTGGGTTAATGTACACAAACGCTCAGGACGTACGATGGAACATTATCACAACAACACACCATTAGTTGCGTCCTGTTATCTCAAGGTACCACAAGGTTCAGGTCATTTTGAATATCGTGACCCACTAGAGTATCATCGTTGGGGTACACCTGGAGAACCACAGATTGATCTATGGAATGAAGTACCAGTTGAAACTGGTGACATTCTGATATTTCCTGGATGGTTAAAACATCGTACACAGGTTAATCAGGTGGATGAAGATCGTGTATGTATGACTATTAACTATGGATGTGCAGATTATTGATGATGTAATTGCTCCTCTATATCGAGACCGAATAGAGGCAATGATGACCCACATTCAGTTCCCCTGGACATTCCTGAATGAGGTAACATATCGTGGTACAGACTCACTCAAGTCTGTAGATCCCAATGCTAAAGGTACAGCAGGGTTTGCACACCTATTCTATGATCGTGCATCTGAGCACGAATCTAGATACTGGGACTTTGCATTTCCCCTGCTGTTGTCATTTGTGGGAGATCAGTTTGAGTTAATGAGAGTCAAAGGTGGGTTGCTTTTACCCACCAAAACAGGGTATAATATGCCACATATTGATGCTGAGTGTCCTCACACAACAGCATTGTATTATGTTAATGACAGTGATGGTGATACATTCTTCTTCAACAATGATGGGGAAGTGTGTAACAGGGTAACACCTAAGAAGGGTAGAGTTGTCATCTTTGATGGACTCACACACCACGCATCATCCTGCCCTATTGAATCCTCACACCGTTTAGTAATTAACTTTAACTATGTTACGCAAACTCAAAGAGAAGATCTTCGGCACTAAGGAAGAACCAAAGTGTCCATTTAGATTCTTGTTTAAGAAGAATGGTTAAAGTATATTATTATCAGTTTGAGGGTGATGCTGGTCCAGCAGCATTACAATCTCCTCTAGATGTTGATGGTGTTGGTATAGAACCGACACGATATTATTCTCAGGTTGATTCATTCCTTCCTTATCACAAGTGTCCTGCCTGGGCACACAAAGCGAAGAGAGAGTTTACAATCTATTCTCCTAGAGATATTACTCTTGATGTAAACTTTGAAGATCAGAGTATATCTTCTCCTAACACTGACATTCGTCGGTATGTTGAACCTATCAAAAACTGGGAAGTTACTGGTACATTTCAACTGCACATCCCCAAGATATATTTGTGGACTGATGCCAAGAATGTGTGGGTAGAAGAGAAAGATTGTGGTACCACATCTAGGGAGAATAATATATTACTGGTTGGTGGTTGGTGGAATCTATCTGAATGGAGTAGGTTAGGTTCATTTGCATTTGATGTTGTTGATAAGACTCAACCAGTTGTTATCAAACGTGGTGATCCTCTGTATAGACTGGCGTTCTACAAAGAGAATGATCTCACTGCATCATTTGAGATGGTCAAAGCAACACCAACTCTTGAACAGATAAGTATGTTTGAGAAGCGTGTTAATCTTAAACACCTGATACCCCATCTCTCCTCTAAGTTAATGTTTGGTACACGTCCGAAATGTCCCTTCATCAATCCATTCCGACAATAGTAATTGATAACTTCTTTGAGACACCCTCTGTTATTAGACAGTGGGCACTCGGTTTAGATTACTTTCCTTGTGCAGATCATCCCTCTGGTGGTAATTGGCCAGGAGTACGTGCGTCACCATTGATACACGAAACTGACTGGATGTTTCATCAGAGATTAGCATCGAAGATCATCCAATATATCCCTGGCAAGACATACTTTGATCGTCTTGATGTTACTTTCCACGTCTGTACTGAAGACTATGAATCGGGGTGGATTCATCGTGATGATGATGACTTCGGTATCGGTGGTTTGATATATCTCAACGAGAACAATCCTCAGGGATGTGGTACCACACTCTATGATGTTCCTGGTAATGATGACAGTATCAACTACACAGAGGAGTTTCAAACTAACGTCAACACTGACGATCCTGAACTCAGAAAGTCGTTAAATAAACACAGATTGGAGTGTAACAAACATTTCACTCCCAACACTACTATCGAAGCAAGATTCAATCGTTGTATTATATTTGATGGTAGGAAGTATCACTCTGGTGGTGAGTTCTTTGGAACTGATAATCAGACTGGTAGACTCACTTTATTATTCTTTGGACGAGCATTATGACACAAATCAATGAGATAGTAGAGGGTAGATTGTGGATTGTTCGTAATGCAGTCCCGAAGACTCTGTGCAACCATACTGCACTCGAATATCATATGATTAAGGATGTTGTGCAATATCAATATCCTGATCTTCCTATGGGTGATCCTACAATGCCTGGTGCATTTAGTATGTACTGCCCTGTACCATTTGAAGCACTCGGACAGTATCACAAACCACTGTTGGAGAAACTTATTGGCAAGAAATTGTGGCAGACATTCTCATACGGTAGACTGTACGTTAAGAATACTGAGTGCTATGCACATCGTGACCGTAGTAGTGGAGAATGGGTAGGTAACATTTGTGTTAGTGCCGACCCACAATATAAGTGGCCCTTCTTTATCGAAGTGGAGGGAAAAACCTATGAGTTCTTCTTAAATACTGGTGACTCTATTATCTTCAGAGGTCACGAGGATTTGCACTGGCGTCCTAACTACGAAGGTGACAAAGAACAGATACAATGTTTCGTGTCATATGTAGAGCAAGAAGGTAAGTATGCCAAGAATAAATGGGACGGTCGTCCTATGTTGGCAGCACCTTGGGAAGCAGCAGGTGAATGGATTCGTAACGAGCAAAGTCTACAGAACCACAACCCATATTACGGTCCTTGTGAAGAGAATACTGGTGAAGGTATCGATGAAGATGATGAAGCACTGGAGGAACTGCTGTGAGTGATGTAATTGTTGTTGATGATCTTATCTCTCCCACATACGCTAACTGGTTAATCAGTTTGATTAGAGATGAGAACCTAATGTGGCACAGAAAAGATAGTGCAATTATGGATGGACGTGAGCAAGATCCTCGTAATGGATTCTGCAACTTTCATTATATGTACGAGGGTGATAAAGGTGGTAACATCTCTCCTCTTTGCAATGCATTTGTTCCTCTAGCATTGAACGCTATGGACATCATTGACTGTTATCATTTGATGCGTATGCGTATCAACTGCGTTCCTAATATGTTCGCTAACTATACACAACTGCCACACATTGACAGTTATGTTGAGGACTCGTGGAACGTGGTATATTATATCGATGACAGTGATGGTGATACTGTCATCTACAATCAGCGTACGCTAAATGACTACGACTACCAGAAGTATCTGGATCGTGGTGAATTTACTGAGAAGGAGAGAGTATCACCCAAGAAGGGACGTTGTGTCATCTTCAAGGGTGATCTGTTCCACGCATCTACAACACCTAGCACAAACTGGAGACCTGTTGTTAATATCAACATCAGCAAAAATCCAGTACAAGATCCATACAGAGCATATAGTAATGTTTGATCCAACACTTATCCAACGTGGTGATGATTGGGTGCTCTATCGTTCAGAGGTAGTAGTACACGAACCAGAAGAGATGAAAGCACAACTAGGACGTGCATATCGTCTCTTCAAGAATACATTTACTGGTTGTGATTCATCACTGAAGAATGATGGTCTCACGATGAGTGCACTGCCTGAGTTATTTCAGGTCAACAACTCATACGATGAAGACTATAAACAACTGGAAGAGATGCAAGGTGATCTCTCAGGTTACCGTTTCTACAATGTGTTTAACCTAACCTCTCCTAGTCCTCTGTTCTGGGGATTACTTAAGGAACTCAGCACGATTGTAAGAACTGAATTGCAGACTGATGCACCACTGTGGATGCAATGTTGGATGAATATGCATAACCCCAAGGAAGTATTGGGATGGCACGATCATCACTTCCCATACCACGGTTATATTAGTATTGATCCTAAAGATAGTGTCACTCAGTTCAAAGAGGGTGACAAAAAGTATGAGATCAAGAATGAAGTTGGTAACATATACTTTGGTCCTGGTTGGAATCGTATGCACAGAGTTGTGGTCAATGAAGAGTATCAAGGTCCACGGATTACCCTTGGGTTTGATATAATTACACAACCAACGGTTCCTGATGACCAGTTCTCAGTCATTCCACTTCTGTAGACATTATTAAGAACCCTTGACACCTGTTAAATACTAGATACAGTGTACCTGAGGATGCCCCCCACAATGTACGGACTAAAAACTCGGTTGCTTGATGATCGTCAGCGTGAAACGCTAAAGAAGGCGATCGGACTTTATCTCACTGACTTGTATAAAAAGAACAATGCTGGTATCATTGACGATGAACTTCTCGCTGTAGAGTTGTCAGTTATCGATGAGATTGGCAACGAGTTACATTTGAAACACCTATGACAGTTAATCGCGTACAATTTACCAGCGTTGATGTGGTACCAGTATTCGGTCTGCCGATTTATATTCAGCAGACTGAAGTTAGTCTTGGTTTTAAGCATCACGCTAATTCACTTCTTCTCAACCAGGAGACAAATCGTAGCGTGAAGAATGATGTTGCCACGCAACAAGTTCCCTGGCGCATACTGATTCAGACACAAATGAAGCAGTTTGCTGCTCTCATTGGTATCAACGATAGGCAGAAGTTTGATATCGTTGAAAGTTATGTCAGGAAGATCGAACCAGGGCAATCTCTCACACTAGATAGTAGGAGCGACGTTACTTTCTCTGGAGTTGTATTTTTCTATCCACCTGGATGTGAGATGCAATATGAAACATCAGCGGACAGTTGGTTTAGTGGCACAGGTATTGACTGGGATGCCGAGAACATATTAAACTCTAATGTGTTCAGGTTCACACCCCAGGAAGGTAACCTCACGATCTACCCATCGTCTCTGAAATTACACCTCACAGAGAATACAACTGACCAAGATGTTTTCCTCCTGGAGTATTATCTGAAATGACAACACCTCTTCTAATTGGCGAATCTGTGCCCCTTGAATTGCGAAACATTTTGCACTCACTAGAGATAGGACAACCGATTAGATTTAGAGGAATGGAAGGCACCATTGCATTTGTTGATGATGCCTACATCACAATGTGTTTTAGGAGTTATCCTAATGAAGATCCATCAGCAAGGAGGAAATTTACTCAGTGCTGTTTGATAATCTATCCACAATGGTGGGATGAGATCGAGATTAACGATGAGTTCTTCCAATATAAGAAGAACTATCACGGTAAAACTAACGATCATCCTGGCAACGATATGTTACCCCCACTGGATCAACGATGAAAGACAACGTGTATGATGAGGTGCTCAAATACTACGGTGTTGAGAAACCTAAACCCAAGTCCGAGCAACAAAAAGACCTCTATGATGAGGTTGTAAAATACTACGAAAACGAGGACATCGAATCCGATGAGTAACTTTCACCTTCAAGAGATTCAAGCACTAATTACTGCACTCGAACTGATGAATCAGCGAGATCAGAACAATCAAGAGAACTATTTGAATGTTAGTTACGCTGACATTCAGCAAAAACTTAAGGACGAACTCTACAGGCGACAATGACATTAAAGAACACAGGTATCGTAAAACCGAAGAGCGAGAAGGCAAGGATTAACCTTGCCAACTATATGAATGGCAGCACATTTGTCTACATTGAACATAAACGTGCTGATGGTAGAGTCTTCGTGTCCAGTGAAGCAAACCGAGAGTATTGGTTCTGGATTGATACACCTGAAGATCCTAATTGGGAGTTGATGGAACTTAAATGAAAACGTTTAAGCGTACCTGTGACAAACCATATGACCGTAATTGGTATAAACTATGGTGTGTAGATGGATCAGTTAAGATCCTCGAAGATTATGAAGATGTTCTCACTGCCTGGTGGAACTTCCCCGAACACTGTTCTCACGTTGAGGTAATCGATGCCAAAAGAAATAAAACAAGTGGATCTGGATTCTGATCCTGATGAGGGACTAACAGTTACTGTCAATGAAGATGGTACATACCAACTAGAATGGGACTCATCAGACCCACGCTGGGCAATGCTGAATGACTTGACAGCGGATCAGATCGCTGCTATCATTACGGAGTACGCAAAGGAAATTACTGATGACCTGTGAAGTCTCGATGTTCATCTGTGGCAAAGTGATTAAAGAAACTGTTGTTGCTCGTGACTATCAAGAAGCACGACAAGTTGCTCTCGCTCGTTTCCCCAATGCTCAAATTATTGGAGTGACTGCCAAGTTCTAATGAGACAGATTGTTGATGCTCTGTCTGTACCTATTGTCAGGTATAAGACAGAGATTGATGTTACCCACATCCTATCGTATGCAGAAACAACTGGATACAATGTAGGAGACTTTTCTCAGTCTAGGAATATCCACCTTCAGGATCTTCCTAGATTTAAGACAGTCTTTGCACAAATACAGAGACACATTGATGATTATCATATGCTGTTTCAGTATCAGTGTGACAGGATTGAGATGAGTATTGCGTGGTTAAATCACACCACAGCAGAGCAATCTCATCACCCTCACACACACCCAAACTCACTCATTTCAGGTGTGTTGTATCTAACTGATACCACGCCAACTTACTTTGACAGTCCAGCAGTTGCCGCTAGAAATGGTATCCTGGTACAGTCATTGATGGAACTAAACTATGCATCAGATGCAATCGCTGGAGATCTTATTCTCTTCCCATCTTGGTTGGAACACTATACTCTCCCAGGTGCAGAGAGACGCACACTTAGTTTCAATACTATGCCTCGTGGTATAGTTAATCAAAACACACTAATTGAGGCAAACTATCGATGACTGATTGTCAACAACTGATGGCAGACATTGAATCTATTCGCTGTCGTGTAAATGACCTCCCCACAAGAGACTATCTCCAACAACATTTGTCCGAAGTCTATTGGGAACTCCACCGACTTGATCGTGTGCAACAGTCCCGAGAATTGTCCGTCATTTCACAGCGCAATGGTGGACATATTGGGCAGGGTACAGATACCATCAACGCCAATTACGATCGAGATTGATGACAGTTCCGATTACAATTCCTGAACCTCTCACCTGGCGTGAGATAGAGGTACCACCTGCAATCGTACGCTATTGTGATGAATATGAATCAACGATTGATGCATACAATGTTAGAACTTCACTAGAAGAATTGAAGATGCTTGATTGTTACTGGCATCAGATGGGTTATTATGGTAAAGTGCATCCAATCCCTGTCATTCCATATCACTCTATTGTAGAAGAGTTTGAGTAGGCATAAATTATTGTAAATTATTGTCAGCGAACTTACATAACTATAGTATGATATGTATTGAGGTGGACAAAATGTAAGAAACCTTCTTCCCACTTCGTTATGTTAAACACTGAACGGAGGTTGTGATGCGAAACATCATTCCTAAAGAACAGATGACTGAATGGCGTCATTTTGAGTCAACGATTAGAGATGCGTTGGAGGATTACGACACGATCAATGACTATTTTGACTGCCTAATTGAGTGCTCACTAGATAAACCACACGCACAATGTAGGAGAATTTGTAGAAATCTAATCTAGTGGACAGTTAGAATTGTGTCACAGGGTACCCCACGGGGTGCCCTTTTCTGTTATTATTACTGAAGTTCAGATCACTCGATGCCCATCACTCTCCGTCCCCATCAAGTTCGTGCTCTCGATGCAATGAACAGGAACGATAAGGGTCAAATCATTGTACCCACTGGCGGTGGCAAGACTTTCATTATGATCCAAGATTGTCTGCGTCGTCTACAATCTGGTGCTAAGACTGTTGTTGTAGTTGCACCTCGTATTCTTCTCGCTAATCAACTGTGCGAAGAGTTTATGCAACAAATTGACAGCAAGTCTGTCCACGTTTGTCACGCTCACAGCGGTGAGACTAAGCACTTCCACTCTACCAAGTCGGACAAAATTGGTCTGTTCGTGAACACTGCACGGACAGCAGGTGAGTCCGCTATTGTATTCACAACCTACCACAGTTTGCATCGTGTTATCGACTCTGGCATTGATATTGATTGTGCTTATTTTGACGAAGCACATAACTCTTGCACGAGGCATTTCTTTACTTCTGTTGCTGCTTGTTCTCTACACTCTCGGTCCTCTTATTTTTTTACTGCTACTCCTAGGATTGCTGTTTCTCACGGTCGCGGTATGAACAATGCCGAGATCTATGGTCAGGTGATTGAGAACGTACCTGCTCCTGAACTTATCAACAATGGCAGCATTGTGTCTCCCACTGTTGTACCTTTCGAGCAGGACATTGAGCGTCTTAAGCAATTCGCTCACGAGAATGATGCTGACACTGTTGACAACATCATTGCTGACCTGGATGAGCAACACGCTGCAAAGATTCTCGTTGCTGTACCATCTTCGCGTGTGCTTGGCAATATGATTGGCAAGACTAATTTGCTCCAGCGTCTCTCTGACCGTGGTTACAATGTGCTGCACGTTACCTCTAAGTTCGGTGCATTTGTCAACAAAAAGAAAGTCAATCGTGAAGAGTTCTTCAAGACGTTGACTGCCTGGGGTGCAGATCCTGAGAAGAAGTTTGTTATCTTCCACTATTCTATTCTGTCTGAAGGTATCAACGTGCCTGGATTGACCCACTGTGTGTTGCTTCGGAACCTGAATGTTGTGGAGATGGCACAGACTATCGGTCGCGTGATTCGCCTGAATAAGGATGACGCTGCTGCTATTCGTGACGGTAGTGTTACCCCTGGTGTGCTGTCTATGTATAAGAAACCCACTGGTTTCGTGACTGTACCTGTCTACAAGAACTATGGCAAGAACACTATTCAACGCCTGCAACGTGTTGTTGATAGCATCTTCGTGCAAGGTGTTGCCCCTGACTCATATGTTCGCTAGTATAAATAGAACAGCAAAGTATTCTTGAAGAACAGTTATGGCAAGCGAAGCAGTAACAACCAAAGCGGGGGAATTGTGTACTGCCCTCGTTGCAAAGGCAAAGGCATACAGAATCGCAAACATTAACGCCAGAATGGCATCATCTGGCACCGCTGGTTTTAATGTAGATCATCGCTTAGAAGCAAAGAAAGCAAAGATCGAAGCAGACCACACATCTGTCACTTGGGTGTTTGAAACTCGTGCAGCAGGTGATGACATCGAGATCGTAGGAACTGCACCTGCTGATAGAGGTGGAGCAGTTAAAGTGTGGGGTTATGTAACTGCTACTGGTCTCATCGGTAAGAATGAAGCAGATGCAGGATTGTCAGCAGTAAATATCACTGACGATGCACAATATGCTGCATTTGTTGATGTTATGTCCCATCTGGGTGCTCACTGGTAACACTGTGCCAGTTGGTTAAACTGTCCACCAAACCACCCTGCGGGGTGGTTTTCGTGTATTCTATAAGAGTCAAAGAAATCCACTCAAATGACTCCCGAACAAAAGTTTCAACAACTGTTTGAGGAAATGTATCAACTTTGTGATGCACAAGGTTGGGGAGATCCTTTCTCTTACGCTCGCTCCCGTGAGATTCACTTAGCAGGCGTTCTTGGTCATAAAGTTGCAGACACCTATTCTGGTGCTGATGCTTATGACGAAGATGGTCCCTGTGAGTATAAATCTACGATCGGTGACAAACTAACTGCAACGTACAATGGCATTAGTGTGCAAAACTCTTGGGAAGAGCAAGAGCGTTACCTGATCGAAGATAAGATCGGCAAGTATAAGAACCACTATTTCGGTCGTTACTCTAACGGCAAGATTGTAGAGGTTTGGAAGATGGATGCTGATGATGTTCTTGCCATTCTGTTACCTCAACTGAAGAAGAAGTTTGGTACAGTCAAGAACCGCAAAGATCCTCGTCTGGGTTATACTATCTCAAATAAGGCAATCAAGACTCACGCGACTCGCATCGTGTGACAGTTGGGAGAAGTGTCCACTATCGGTGGAAATGCCCCCAGGATCGTGTATTCTATAGGAGTGGAGGGGAGGCACCCCCACCACACTCTTAACACTCTCAAACGTTTCAAATGACTATCACCGTGACCAATCCTGAAGGCAAGAAGTATATCTCTCTCCTGCAAGATCCTGCCTTCATTAGTGCAATTCAAGGACTGCAATCTTTCGTCCTCGATAACAATGCCGACATCGATATGGCATACGATTGGGTATGCGATCAGGCAGATTGTTCGTCCTTTGTTGCTGATGGTCCCGCGTGGGATTTGTTCTACGATATGTGGGAAACCACCCAAGAGTGATGCCCAAATATGATGCAAACTGGTACCTTAATTACAACAACACAATGAAAAACGTCTACACTGATTACATTCAAGACAAAGGATTCACCGTTGGTGAGTGTCAGCGATCTGCTGAAGATCGTGAGTATCCTAAAACTATTCACGGGCGTACTTTCGAGACTCGTGAACAGTATCTGGCAGAATTGCACGACTTTCTGAATGGTATGTGACACCCTGCAAGGTGCACACCATTCTCCCCAAAGCACCCTATGGGGTGCCATACTATAAGAGTCAAAGCAATTCGATCTAAATGACTGACTTCATCTGTGCTTACTTTGGTAAAGATTGGACCATAACTGCTCGTGGGTTTGCATCTGCTAAGCAGGCAGAATCTCACGGCAAGTTTATGATGCCAACCGCAGGAGTTTTTGGTTTCGCTGTTATCGCTCAAGATCACAAGATGTGGACAGTGAGAGAGGATTTTTCAATGCTCTCAGGTAATGAAACTATCACCCAAACTGATCTCAACAACTTCGCCATTTCTTTCTGAATTATGTTGAAGACCAAAGTTCTCAAGATCATTGGCGAAACCTCCAAAGGAATTGACCTCACTCGCCAACAGAAATTTGAAGTCTTTTGCAACGTCTGTGATAACCTACTCAAAGAGGGTAGGATCTCAGAAATCCAACACAATCGCTGGACCAATGTATTCTGAACCAATGAAATCCTTCACTGACAACTATTTCGATCTCGTGCACATTCTGATGATTAAAGTTGCCACTGTCGCTGCATTTGTCGTTGCTGTTGTTACCTTTGCTTTCAAAGGTGCACGTCAATGGTACACTAATGGTGGGCAAGAAAGCATCGCATTGTTCACAATGAAGGTGCTGCAATTCATCAACTCGTTGTCTGAATCCCTCTACTATTCTGTGGAGGAAACTGTAGACAAACCCCGTGAGGTGTGACAGTTCCCCAAACTGTCCACCAATCCCCCCAAAGTGCCCTACGGGGTGCCATACTATAAGAGTCAAACAAAGCAAGGCAATGCAACTTACTTCACAAGGTCACTCCCGCGCTATGGTTGTTGAGTTTCAACCTCACGCAATCCTCACCGATAAGTTTGTTTATACTCTCAAGTTTATGGGTGATGAGATGACCAAATCGATGCGATTGATGAGCAAGAAAGAGATGATTGAGACTGTTAATGCACGTCTTGATCTTAACTATGAGGTGACTGATTTCCTCACCGAACCTAGCAACTACTCTCCTGCCTGTTGCTGATAGTTACCCTCTGATCCTTCACTAACACAAACCAATGCAAATCCAAGCAGCAATCGATTCACTCGGTGACACTTATATGGCATTGCTGACTAAGCACGTTGATGACAATAATATCGAGTATTCTGATGCTATCTACCAAGAGTTTGTGGTTGATGGTAAAGATCCTGAGGACGGAGATTACGAGTGGTTGTATATCCCAAACAACTTTTTTGAAGACTGATTGACTACTTTCATTCCTGCAATTCTCACCAACAAAACTATGTCTCCTCTCCTGCAACTTGACTCCGATCGTCGTCAAGATCTCATCGAAACTTACTGTGAGCGTATGATCGAAGGGATGGACTATAAGACGATGGAGCAACTCGTTTATGACCTACTTTCGGACGGTATGAATAACCTTACCGACTACGAATTGTGTGACGAAGTGCACAACTATCACGGTGCTGATGATGATGAGTTTCGCGAGTTTGCACAGGGTACACTCACCGATGACGAAATTAACGCATACTTGGATGATGCAAACCTCGTGGCAAATCGTTCCTGATGGAATATACTAAAGAGCAACTAATTGATGCACTTCAAAGAGAGTACGATTACCTCTGCCACGATGACTTTGACCCTGAGGAAGATATGTCGATTGAAGAACATTTAGAGTGGTTAAAATCATTGTCCTATGATGATTTGATTGAGGAAACTTGTACCGATGAGATTTACACTCTCAAAGAGTATATGCACTCTTGGGGATAACATAGGGGCAGGGGTGTGCCAGTTGGTCAAAGTGTCCACCAAACCCGCACAAGTGCCCAATCTCGTGTATTCTATAAGAGTCAAAGAAATCCACTCAAATGACCAAAGCACAAGCACTCTACAACTTCCGTCACTATCATAACGGAATTGTGAAAGGTGATGTTACTTACACTCGTGAGAACTGGAACAACTTCACTGACTATCTTTGCAAGAATGGTAACATCACCCTGAAGCAATACGAGTCCTGGACTAACCCTTTCTGATCCCGCATTTCCTACATTCAAACCACCGTTTTTCCCACAATGACTGTTACTCTCCAACCTCGCAAAATTAACAACACTGTCTACGATGTTCCCACCGTCGATGGTATGGATCGAGTGCAAATTAACAATCGTTTGCACTACATCAACGAGGAAATGTCCAAACTTCGTGCTACTCAAGAGGCACTGATTGCAATGCGTAACCAACTCGATCGCCACAACGAAGCGCAAGAGATGGATGATCTGTTTGATGAAATGTTTGGAGGTTGATTACACTATTCTCCGCACACTTTCCGCACTCCAATGAAAACTTTCCGCATCAATTCGATTAACTTTGACTTTGAAGATGATAACTTTGAAGTACCTCCGCAGATGCAGCAAGATATAATCAGTGAGACGATTGAGCAAGTTTGGTATGCTGAAGATGGTGATGATTTAGTAGAAGAGATTACATCAGCGATGGGTTTCTGTGTGTTGTCCATCGACTACGATTATATGCTTAAAAGTTACAATTAACCCCTCTAGGGTGTGCCAGTCCGTAAAGTGTCCCACAACCCCCTTACAGGCGCTCTCAGCGCCCTATAATAAGAGCATCGGAGGGGAGGGAAACCAACCCAACCGACATTCACTTCACTAACTCAACCTCAAATGCGTAAGATCGAACAACAAATGTGTGCCGCTGTTCAGTCTAACAAAGACTGGAAATCTGCTAACACTTCTGTTCACTTTGATCCTGAGACTGGCGTCTCTATTGTTCGCCTTCACGGTAACAAAATTGCCGAGATTGATGACACTTCGATGACAATCTTTGATGGTGGTTGGCAATCTAACACCACA
>Ga0181591_10000620_pt1 | contig 28892 bp, 44 predicted proteins | sample 071ome_33_FD_133757 | JGI IMG/M metagenome (GOLD analysis project Ga0181591, IMG submission 133757) | Coastal salt marsh microbial communities from the Groves Creek Marsh, Skidaway Island, Georgia - 071412AT metaG (megahit assembly) | ecosystem: Environmental > Aquatic > Marine > Intertidal...
ACCAACTAATTTGGCATCAAACTGTAGAGCTCCCTCAGGTAAAGACATCTCCTTCTTAACCAATTCTACCGCTAAGTTTTCTAAGTACTCTCTATTTTCAGATTCAAACTGTAAAACACTATTTAACATTTGTCTCATTGTGGACATCAATTGCATTAATGTGTTTTGGTCAGTTACATTACCTTCTTGGCCCGTATATCTTTTAACCTTCGCAATTACGTCTTTAAATCTTTGAGACGCTAATAGTTCCTCCCAATTAGAAGGTAAACCTTCAGGTTCTTGATCGGGGAATGCGGGATTGTCTTTGAATGGTGTTTCTTTCGATGATAATTTATCTTCGAGACCCGGTTCTATTCTTTCAGGATTATCACCATAATCCATGGGCATTTCTTTTATTCCCTTTACTGTTTCGAGTAATTCTTTTTTTGTTATCATTCCGCCGCCATTTTTAAATCAAGACCCAAACCTGAAAAACTTAACTCTTTAGGTAATTTTGCTTTAGGTTTTGGTTTATGTTTTGGTTCGAACGGATTCTCTCTTTTCGGTTTACCCGGCCTTGTTGTTGGTTTCTCTCTTACAGGTGCGTCTGTATCGGGTTTAGATGGAGATGGTTGTTGTTCGTCTACACTAAACATATTTTTTGCCGCAACTAAACTATCCGCGCTATCACTAAGAGAACCGATCATTTCATATATTTCTTTTTTGGTGGTCACTTCAGGGTGGTAGTTTTTCAAAACAACCCCTTCTACCCACTCATTCATTTCTTCTTTAGGTTTCTTTCCTGATTTCTTTTTTGAAATCGCAATTGCCGCTTGTTGAGATGGAGAGGACGCCTCTTCAACCTCCTCATCTTCTTCAGTTACTTTTAAGATATCGTCGTCACCCAACTTATCTTTTACCTGATCTATTTTTTCCGCAGGTACTTCAATCGTTGCTTCAGAAATAAATCTATCAGATAACTCATTTATTTGTTTATCTGTGAGGTTTGATAGGAATTCTAAACTTAATCCTTCACCTAAAAGTTTATTGATAACGTCTTTTCTTTTCATAATCCTATATTGAAATTTAATTCTTCTTTTATTAGGTGAAATCCTCTTGATTCTATTTTAGTGTTTACTGAATCTAATTTTTCCCCAAATGAGAATGTGAGTCTTTCAAATTCACTTTCATAATCAAATTTTTCCCACCCTAATGAAATAACACCATCAACGGCATCGATAATACCGAAATAGTCTGATTTTTGTACTAAATCTAATTCAATGTCACTGTTCTTTAAGACACCAACTAAACTAACGTACTCTAAATCGGGCGATAATGATTCGGGATATGTTGAGGCAGGGATATGATACCATTCTTCTATATCAAATTCAGTCTGATCACTGAAGATAAATTCATATTGTTTCTGACCTTTATAGTCAGAACCAATCTCATTGATATAGATTAGTCTCATCTTACTTAAAATATTTACTCAATGTGGCATCAACGTGTTTGTTGATTTCTCCCTTGAGTTCTTCTAAGTCGATTTCTTCTAAACTATCTTCTTCCTCTTCTGAAACTTCTTCGTGTTTTACACTTAAATCTGCGAAATCCTCGATAGATTTTTCGTCTAACGATTCTTCAGACGACTCTTCCTCAACAGGGGCATCAACAAAACTTTCTAATTTTGCCATTATCTCGTCGATTTCGGTATCTACTTCACTATCGACATCATCCTCCGCAGATGGGATATCATCCATATCATCTCCCATTGATGGTTCATCAAATGACTCCTCATCTTTAGGTTCAAATTTTTCTGCGATATCTTCTCTATCTTCTTCGTCAAGTGCATCTAAATCTACTGCCGAAAGAACCATGTTAATGACATATTTAATATCATCACTCATCATTTTTTCTTTAACATCTCTTAGTGCTTGACCTAATTTACCTGAGAACTTTTGTACCTCAGCCATGTAGTCTGATCTCTTACCTTCTTCTTCACCTTCCTCATCTGATACTGAATCATCTGCAGGTGGAAGATCATCAATAGGTGCATCATCTACAGGTGCATCACCCACAGGTGCGTCATCTACAGGTGCGTCACTCACAACAGGTTCTTCTGCCGGTAAGTCTTCTACAGGTGCATCTGCAACAGGTTCTGTTGGTGCAGACGACTTACTTTTCAATACATACTTTTTGGCTTCATTCAACGATTCTTGACCACTGATCAACTCTAATCTTTTTAATGCCTCTGAGTAAGAAGAAAATTTATTTTTATTTTTCATAAAAATCCCTCCGATGTAATCTAATGAATTTTCGGTTAAACCTTTTTTCACATAGTATCCGTCTTTTTCTTTTACGATACCATATACACCGTTTTCAGATTCTTTTAGGAATTCGATACCTGTCTTTGTTTTTGACTCATTAACTACGGATTTATCCGACCTACCATAATTGGCAAGTTCCATAATCCTTCTAATTTTTTCGTCACCTTGTAGTCTTTCACTACCTAATGGTCTAAGATCTGACATATTAATATATTTGTTAATAACTTATTCTTATACTATAAATACAACAATAACGAGAAAAAAATATCGTTTACTGTTGTGTTATGGATAATTTCTTATCCGCAGACTTGGTTTGAACATCTAATAACTTACCTATATATCCATTCCTTCTAAGTAATTTAAATGCTAAATTCTCATAGGAAAACTCACCACCCGTATCTAAACCTGTTTGTCTAAACTTTTTTAATTTTAGTTTCAGTAATTTTATTTCATCTGTAACGTCATCACCACCATTGAATTTTGATTCAATATCTTCTATCCTATCTTCAAATTCTGATGCCTTTTTAATGATTAAACTCTTATCGATTGACTGTACTGTTTTTTCGGGAGTAACTAACCATTTATTGTTGAGTATGGAATATATACCTGACGCGTGATGTTTCTCATTAACGTCTTGGACGTATATCTCACAATCGAATCCTTTAATTGTTATTTCATGTTGTTTATTCCATAAACTTCTCTTACTGTCAAAGAACCCTTTTAATAGATCTAAATTATATTCTGTTTCATCGTAATCGATTAGAATGTGTAAGTCCACATCAGAATATTTTGACCAATTGTAATTTGCGAGAGATCCTGTGAGGATTACATCATGGATAAAAAACTCTATATCGAGATAGTCCATAAATTTTTCCGTAACCTCTAAAAGTCTACTCCTGATTTCTTCGTGCATAAAAAATTCACCATCCTCCTTTTTAAAGACATCGGAAGACAGTGAATCTCTAACTTCAAAAGATTTTACAATCTCTTTATTGTTACCTATTTCCTCAATTAACTCATCAACTATCTGAATGTTTTTCATTTCAGTTTTTTGTACTCATATGATTTCCCAATATTCATATTGAAAAACCTTCCTTGAGATTCCGCTAATCGAAGTTTTGTGAACTTTTCCCACGGAACCTTATAATACTCATAAACACCCCCACTCTTAAAAGTGATTTGTAGTGTTTCGTCTTCAGTATTATAAGACGCAGACTGTAAATTAGACGATTGTATTTCTACAATGATCTCCTTTCCGTTGATTTTTTCCGATGTTATTGCCATTATATTTTGTTTATATCTTAAATATAACAATTAATCATCATAAAATCAAGTTTGTCTGATGTATATTATAAATATCACATAAAAAATAAACCCCCGAATTGGGGGTTTATAATTAGGATACGGATATGGTTCTTTGGGTATTTTTCTTTTTTAGTCTTGGGATTTTAACACTTAAAACCCCATTTTCCACTTTTGCCTCGATCTTTTTATCATTTACATCTTCAGGTAAAGTGTAAGTACGTTCAAATGAACCAACGAATCCTTCCGACTCTTCGGGTTTCTCGTATGAAATCTTAAGTAAGTCCTCCTCAACAACTATAGTGAAGTCATTTTTAGTTAGTCCCGGCACTACAAAATCCAAAGAGTATCCAACTTCATTTTCCGATTTATGGACATTTACAAATCCACTTTGTGTTGGTTGAGTCTTTGATTCGAAGAACTCATCAACAAATCTAATAAATGGGTCGTTTCTAAATAAAATCATTTTTTTTCTTAATTTAAAATTTATTATTTTTGATATACACAATAAAACAAAATGAGTACCAACGTCTCAAATGAGACACTTTGTCACAGATATAACAATTATATGTGACAACTTGTCAATTGTATTGAAGATTGACTTTTGGGATTATTTTTTGTATCTTTTAGTAAAACGTATAACGTATGTCAGTAGATTTTTTTGAGGAAGGCACTCAGTCCCAAAGTAAGAGAGGCAAGAAAGGGAGTAAGACCCCTGTATTAGATAATTTTTCAAGAGACCTTACACATCTCGCGGTTAATGGTGAGATCGACCCAATTATTGGTAGGGATAAAGAAGTACTTAGGATTGCACAGATTCTTTCACGTAAGAAGAAGAACAACGTTGTTATTGTTGGTGACGCCGGTGTTGGTAAAAGTGCGTTAGTTGAAAAACTTGCATTGATGATTAGTGAGGGTACGTGTCCAACCAACTTATTAGATAAACGAATTATGTCTTTGAATCTAACTTCACTTGTTGCAGGTACGAAGTATAGAGGTCAGTTTGAAGAAAGGATTAAAGTGATTTTAGATGAACTTAAAGACGCACCAAACGTAATTGTCTTTATCGATGAAATACATACAATGGTAGGTGCAGGTAACGCGTCGGGTTCGATGGATGCTGCGAACATATTGAAACCCGCACTTGCAAGAGGTGAGATACAATGTATAGGTGCAACCACTTTTGATGAATATAAGAAGAATATTGAGAAGGATGGTGCCTTAGTCAGAAGGTTCCAAAAAATAATTCTACAGGAACCTACACTACCCGAAACAATAGATATTTTAAATAATCTTAAGGAGTCCTATGAGAATTTTCACAGGGTGGAGTATACTGAAAATGTAATTGAGACTATTGTTAATTTATCGAAAAGGTATATTACAGACAAACAGTTTCCTGACAAGGCCATTGATATCTTAGATGAGTTAGGGTCGGAAAAAAAGATAAATGTCAAAGTACCCGAATCTATTGAGAAATTAAAGAAACAGGCGGATAATGTTAGGGTTGAAAAATTAGAGGTAGTTAGATCCCAAGATTATGAACAAGCCGCACAGTTACGAGATCAAGAAAGAAAGGTCCTGAAGAAATTAGAAAGAGAGAAGGAGAAGTGGAATGAAGAACAACAGATTAACAGGAAACCGATCCACGTTGATGATGTTTATAATATGATCACCAATATCACAGGTGTCCCAATCAATAAATTAGACACAAAAGAAACTAAAAATCTACTTAGTTTAGAGAAAACCATATCAAGAGATGTTATCGGTCAAGACGATGCGGTCGAGATTATCGCAAAATCCATAAGAAGAAACCGTGTGGGTGTTAGGGGTAATAACAAACCTATTGGATCGTTTATGTTCTTAGGTTCTACAGGTGTGGGTAAAACTCATTTAGCTAAGACACTTGCGAAGACTTTATTTGGCGATCCTGATAAAATCATTAGAGTCGATATGAGTGAATTCATGGAGAAACATAATGTATCTAAACTAATCGGTTCTCCTCCGGGATACGTGGGTTACGATGAGGGTGGACAACTCACAGAAAAAATCAAAAACAACCCATTCTCCGTGGTTCTATTTGATGAAATCGAAAAGGCACATAAAGACGTATTTAATATCCTCCTTCAAATATTGGATGAGGGTCATTTAAGTGATTCGTTTGGTAGAAAAGTGAACTTCACAAACACATTGATCATCATGACTTCTAACGTCGGTGCCAAGAAGGTTTCTGATTTTGGTGCAGGAGTTGGATTCACAAGTGAGGGAGACAGAGAAAAGGTTAAGGATAGTATCATTAAAAAATCCCTAAAACAACAATTCTCACCTGAATTCTTAAATCGTATCGATGACATTATTGTATTCAATAAATTAGATGATAAGTCACTCAGAAAAATCGTGAACATCGAGTTGAGAAACTTGAATAATCGTTTAGTTGAGAATGGTTATAAGATTGTCTTTGACAAATCCGTGACTAACGAAATACTCAAAAGAAATTCACAGGAAGAATATGGTGCTCGACCAATTAAAAGAATCATTCAAAATCTATGTGAAGATTTTATAAGTGATAGTATTTTAATGGGCGAAATTAACGAGGAATCTGAGGTTACATTAAAAATAAATGAGGGTATTATGGAAATTTCCAAAAATTTAACCCTCATTTAGTGAAAAAATAGGTTTTTTTCAAAAACATATATATTTATACACGAAGGTTATCTTTGCCGATACCTTTTCGTTTTTCTCGTTAAAGCATTGGGGTTGAACCCAATGTAGACCTTAAAACCCCAGCAATCCTTGTTGGGGTTTATTTTTTCTATAGACTTAATAACATATCAATAAGTTCCTGTTGTGGGAACATATCGACCTTATCCTTACGTGTATTTGTATGTGTCCATAAACCTTTTACCTTTCCGTAGTAAGCATCTTCGTTGAATTCAAATGCCGAAACTCCTATTTTCTTAATCTGTTCAGGTAAACCTTTACGAACATCAATAGAATCTCTTTCGGCGATCCATAAAATCCACTTATGTAATGCCTCTATTTGATTGTCAGAATAACGGTGCCATGTCTTGTGTCCTCTAAATTCTTGATTTAATGTCACTAATTGACTCTCATGTACTTTAGTTCCCGCATATGTCTTACCATCCTTAACCCAACCAAAGTTACATACTTCAATTGCGACCGAATGGGTGTGCATGTGTTGAGAACCGTTCTTACCTAAGTGCCAACCATAACCACCTTCAGGGAATGCCTGTACCATCTCACCATCGTATTTATCGTCATTTCCTTTAACAGAAGGACCACCTAATACAAATTCCGTTGCTACGGCACCTCTACTATCCCTACCCCATTGATCAATACAATTATACGGATTGTGCCAACCCGCAGTGTGATGTAAGAAAACATACTCTTTAGATGTTGGTCCTACCTTGTATTCATCAGAAGGTAAAAAGTGTCGATTAACTACTAAACCGTTCTCAGTCGTAAACGTCTTTTCCGAATTGTCAGTAGTAGCCAAACCCATAGTATCCCAAGTGGAAGGACCCACAATACCATCAGCGTCAAGGCCGTTATCTTGTTGGTACTTTTTAACTGCACTCTCAGTTCCTTTACCGAAAATGCCGTCCGCACCGATTCCAAGAAATTCCTGAAGTTCTTTAACTTCTTTTCCTCTTGATCCAATTTTTAATAACATAAAATTTAATTATTATTCTTTCTTACCGAAGATTTTACCAACTTCAGCGATACCGAAAGATCCAAGTGTTATAACTACAAACGAATTGTAGATAAATTCATTAATTACTAAATCCTTACCGAAGAATCCTGTCGCCACATCGGCAATTGCAAAAAATACCATGATTGCGAATGATGCGAAACCGACTACCGATTTTTCATTAATGTTGTTGTCATCTTTGAAAATGTCTTTAAATGCCATTATTATAATTTTTACTTTACTTATGATCTTATCGATCTATTATATAAATACCTCTTCATTCAGTAGTTTACCCTATTTGACTAATTGAAAATTTTTTTGTATTATTTATATTGTATGGTGGAAAGAATTAAGTGGTACTTAATATCTAAAACAATACGACTATGGTTCCCAATCAAAAAACATAGATTGTGGACTATATTTGATTAACTATCGTTCTTTGACATAATTAAAATCTAAAAATTTAAAACATGGAAAATTTAGAATTCATTTTAGGCGCGCTCAGTATGATCGGTTTGTTCGGATTAGGATATGCTGTAATGGGTGTGTTTAAGGTTACACAACGTTCCAATGGTTTCGATGAGGCTATAGATGGAATACACAGAAATATGGAAGATAACCATAGAGAACTTCACCTTCGAATAGATGGTGAAATAAGTAGAGTAGATGAACTACATCATAAGAACATTGAGTATTGTGATGGTTTACACAATAACAGTGAACACAACATGAATGAAATTTATCGGTATATTGATTCGAGATTTGATAAGTTTGAGAATCGATTGAAGAAAATTGATAAAGATGGGTGTGAACCCGTAAAAAAATCTAAACAAATATTAACTGACTAACAGTTAGTTAAGGAACGGTAGTTAGAATCCCCCTCAGAAATGTGGGGGATTTTTTTTATCCATATTGATTTTAAAAAATATTGCACGTATATTTGGTAGTGTACTGCCGAAGTGGTGGAATTGGTAGACACGAGGGACTTAAAATCCCTTGGACAGTAATGTCCGTGACGGTTCGAGCCCGTCCTTCGGTACACATGGCCCTGTAGCTCAATTGGATAGAGCATCTGCCTTCTAAGCAGACGGTTAAAGGTTCGAGTCCTTTCAGGGTCACAAAGAGAGGTATAGTGAAGCTGATCAAATTGAGAATAAGGTAAAGGTTAACCTCTCATTAATGCAGTAACCTTGAAAGACCCGAAATACCTCTTGACGGACTCTTAGCTCAGTTGGTTAGAGCACCGCACTCATAATGCGATGGTCGGGGGTTCAAGTCCCTCAGGGTCCACAAGTCTTTAAGACATAACTTAGGTCTAAAAAATATGAATGATCAAAGTATTTCGAAAACACGACGGCACTACTGTTGATATTGTAGATCATACAATGTCAGTACTCCAAAAATGTCCCCACGCCACCATTCACGTTGGTACGGACTCCCAAAATGGTGGGGATAAAACAAAATACTCTACAGTCATTGCATATAGATTAGGTACAAGAGGAGTACATTATATCCATAGAAATTTTTACGTATCTAAAATAAAAGATAAGTGGGATCGACTTTCTAAGGAGGCGGAATATTCAATTGATGTGGCGTTATGGTTAAAAGAAAAGATCAATGTTGAGATACAAATTGACTTAGACTATAATGAAGACAGTAAATTCTTTTCTAATAAACTCATTCCAATGACCGTTGGTTGGATTACATCATTAGGATTCAAATGTAATGTAAAACCAAATATTCAGGTTGCGACCCGTGCTGCGGATCACCAATGTAAATAAATGACATATTTATTGTTATGGGAATTTTAGACAAGAAGAAAATATTTGAAAAAATACTTAAACTTAAGTTTGAAAAACAAACTCAAGAAGTAAAAAATCAAATACAAAAATTACAACAGAAAATTGATAATTTAAAAGATGGGACTGACAAGTAGTGATCTGTTAGAAGAGTTGTTCTTTGAGGCACATAATTTAGGTGTTGCCGATGAATTAAGAAATATGGTTTCCCAAATGGATAAAAAACCCACCCCCACCGCATATGACATGTTACATCTATATGAAGATGCTTTCAGTCAAATCAAAAAAAGACTTGATAATAAATAAAAAAATCTTTATATTTTAATTGTAACACCTTTTGATGGTACAATATACTATCTCTTAGGTAATACAAGTTCGAAAAAGAGAGGTCGGTTAATTCCGACCTTTCGTTTCTAAAGATATGAATACAATTACAGTAGTTTGTTCAACAAGAAAAGTAGACGAATCATATGTCAAACATGTGAGGAAGTTCTTTTCTCATCCTAAAAACGAATACATCTTCGTTGAAAATAATGGGGATCGATCACTAACTGAGGTCTATAATGAGGGTTTAGAAAAGTCCACAAACGACATTGTTGTCTTCATCCATGATGATCTCGAATTTGAAACTAAGAATCTCACACCCAAAATAATCAAACTCTTTGATCGTAATCCCGAATACGGAATCTTAGGACTTGCAGGAACTGATAACCTCGTTAGTGGTCGTTGGTGGGAGAATAGGGACTCATTGCAAGGTCAAGTAGGTCATATTAACCAAGGTAAAAGGTATGTATCAAAATACTCCAAATCATTCGGTGATGATATTAAAGAGGTTATTGTGGTTGACGGTCTGTTTATGATGGTCCATAAAAAAAGGATTAAAAAAGTGTTCGATGAACAGTTCGGAGGATTCCACTTTTATGATCTACCGATCTGTCTACTAAATTACTTGGAGGGAGTTAAAATAGGTGTTACAACTAAAATTAAACTTTACCATAAATCAATTGGTGAGGTTGATAAAAAATGGGAGAAGGGTAAGTTATTCTTCGAAGCGTTATATGATAAACACTTCCCATTGAAGGTTTGACAAAAACCATAAATTTTCTTATATTTAAAACTATGAATAAGATTATTGCATTTTTTAAAAGACTATTTGGTGTAAAGGAAGAAGTACAAGTTACTCCTCCCCCAACAACACCTAAACCGAAAAGAAAACCAACTCCGAAGAGAAAACCTAAAACAACGGGTACTCCTAAGAGTGCGGAAATTAAGGAAGATCTGAAAAAACCAACACCTAAGAAGAGACCACAAAAAAGAAAACCAAGAAAAAGTGGTGGGTCTTCAGGTAGTGGAAGACAACCTTATAATACTAAGTAATTATTAGTATGGGGGTGACTTGGAATTGATTGGCGTAGTCAATTATACGGGGCACGTAGTGAGATGTTTCCTATCACTTTAATCTATGGAGATACATTTTTAGACGGCAACGTTTATTCACAAATGGAATTAATGGGTCTTGTATCTGTTGATTCTAAAGTAGCGGTAGCCTAAGGCAACCCCTACAACGGGTCGGGACGTATAACCTTGGAACAGAAGTCTTACAAAGGTGGAGAAACGACTGAATCGGAAATCGAGTCGTACATCTATTGGTGATGGAGGATGTAAAAATTCAATCACATATTTCGGAATATTGAGAATCGATATTGTCCTAAACGTGTAGTCCTTTATGGTTGGGACGAGCAAGACGAGGGTTCGAAACCCTCCACCTCCACCAAAGGGATCTTCGGATCCCTTTTTTATTTTATAGTATGAAACCACCTATTGCAGTAGTATATAAAACAATTTATAGAAAAAAAGAGAAATTACACTTAGAGGTCTTTGAGAACATCTTAGTGGATGATATCATCGATCTTAAAAAGAGAAAACCTCTAATACCTAAAGACGCCGAAATTTTAGAGATAGGTGTGGGTTCGTCCTTTGAAGAAAGGTACATGAAGAAATATAAAATAGAAAAAAGTATAAAGGGTGAAAATAGTAACGATAAACTACTCAAAGAACTTAAGAATGTCGTAAACAAACAAAGAGGTCAATGACCCCTTTGCCGAGATAAGTACACACCTCCTTTTCGTTATTTCGTTTATCAATCAGGTACCGACCAAAGTACCGATCTCATACTAATAAATATCATAGATATAAAAAAAATACCCCGTTTTCACGAGGTATTTTAACATTTTTTACACAATGATTACTTGTCCAAATTAAGACTTTTTTTGATGTTAAGATTACATATTGAATCTGCAATCATTTCACCTAAATTTGATGCTCTGAAGTATTCCGCACCTATGTTTCTAATAGATGCCCCAATTGCTGAACTCTCATCAGTGTCTTCTGATATGTAGGCAACTAAACCTTCCGCGACCGCATCGACAACTTTAGGTGCATGTTTTTCACAATTATTACCACCTCTGAATAATGCGATTATAGTTGATATACTAAGGTCGGCCATACCCGCTGCAATTGCTCCCGCAAGTCTACCCTTAAATCCTATCAAAGATAATCCTTTGGTGATCAACCACTCTCTTAATTGTGACATCCAACCACTTGATACTTTTGATGAAAAATCACCAACACCTTTATTAATTCCTTCTGAATCTGATGAGTTATCTTCGCCAGGGATAAAAACCTTCTTTAACCAATCACCAATACCTTCGTCGATGTTTGTTTCGATTTCACCATCTGACATCCCTTGATCACCCAAATTAGATAACGCAGTTAATACATTGTCCAATTTCTCATCATCTGAAGACTCTTCGTTTTCAATGATTAATCTTAGGGAATTATTAAGTTCATAACGTTCGTTAAGGGTCTTCTTAACGATATCTGATATTACTTTATTTGCCATTTTATTTGTTTCTTAAGTTTTGTATCTGTTTTTCCTTACGGGCGATTCTCCTTGATTTTCTGTCTTCCGCAGTCCAAACATACTTATTGTCTTTTAAAGTTTCTTTCTTCTTATCTAAGGAGAAACCTTTACCGGCCATATATCTATTAATTGCGATTAATTGGTCCGATGTTAATTCCTCATCCATATTTAAAATGTATCTACCGCCTCTGAATTTAATCTTATCATTAATGATTGTTTGTATTCTTTGACCATCGATAGTCTTCTTAGCCTGATCAAGTAATTTTTCAGTACCGTGGGTATCAATCATACCCTTACTATCCAATTTAGGTATAGGTATAATTGTTAATTCTTTAGATTTTAAATTAGTGACAGGTTCCACTTTCTCTCTTTCTTTGGTTTTTGGTTCTACTGTGTTACCTGAATCACCACCATCCTTCTGAGAACATTTCTTCATTACTGTATCATATACCTCCTTAGTGATGGTTGAATCATCTTTACTGTCATCAGCGAAATAAGAATTATCCAACATTGCTTTCAATGTTAAAGGACCAAAGTACCCATCCACCTTAAGATTTGCGGTTGGATTCATACATCTTTGTATATCCTTTATCTTATCACTAATACAACCTAATGTCATTGGGAAACTGTCACACGGTTTATAACTTACCGCACCACCTGAACCACCTTCTGATCCTTCCTCATCCCAAACAATGGTAATATGTGAAACACTTTTAAGTGATCCTCCGTCACCATCCTTATCGGACTGAGTCCCTTCAGTGTCTTTAGGTGCCGATCCAATAATACTTAAAAACTCGTCTCTATACTCAAGACCCGTAAACTTCAAATTGGTGAGGTTAGCCACATGATCAGATAATTTTTTACCAACCTGTCTTTCGTAATTAACCACAACGACTTTAACCGCGTCTTTGTCTTTATATGTTTTACCTACAACACCTTTAAGGGCATCAAGAGCGTCTTTCATGTCAGTGTCATCACTTTCAAAAACGTCACCACTTAAGTTATCATCAATTACATCAATAACATCTTGAATTTGACGAGCGGTAAGTTCAGTACCTTCTGATTGTTCATTTAGTTCTTTTATTGCATCTTGGTTACATTCCCACTTACCTGTATCTCCTGATTTGGTTTCAACTTCGTAGTTGTTATAGAATTTAATCCAACCACCTGTTTCTTTACCACCAAACTCATCGATATTAACCAATACATAGAATTCTTTATCATCACCTTCTTGGTGTTGTTCGTAGATACCCACTTCACCATTGTCAGTAAATGCATCTACAATACATCTCTTCCAATCATCAGTTGCTTTATCCGTATCAACGTCGTCAACAGAGTACTCACCATCCAAACCTATCAGGTATTGAACAACTTCATACCCAATCCAAGCAATAATACCGTATTTAATTAATTTCCAAGCAAGTAATCTCTTACCCGACTTAAGGATAAATCCACCTAATCCCTTTACTACTTTTATAGGGGTGCTTGCTGCTTGTTTTATTCTCTCTAATCTCGTCGCAACAACTTTAGGGTCCACATTTGTTTTAGTGTTCTTACCACCTGATGTTGCTCCTTTAGTGTTCTTACCACCTGATGTTGCTCCTTTAGTGTTCTTACCACCTGACGCCGCACCCTTACCCGCGGCCGCAGATGCAGATTTTGCCTCATTCCATAAAATTTTTGTTTCACTCTTAGTGGAATTTATTATTGTCTCAACCTGAGCCTTAGTTAACTTCTTATTACCCTGTTGCGTTGCTTCCCACAACCTTTTCATTGCTAATTCCTTAGATGCGAGTTTTAGTTCGTCAGGTATTTGTTTAGTAAAGGACTTAAGTGCGTTTGGATCTGATTTCTTAACTATCCTTCTACTAATGGTAGATATTTGTTTCTCCAAAACTGAAACATCTTTTGAAATTGCCCTCGCAGCCACTTTTGCATCAACACCAAATATTTTAGCGTAAGCGGCGAGGTTATCTGCCATAGTTAAACCTTTCTTAAGTGCTGTTGCTTGTTCCTTGGTTTCCTTTTTCCCTTCAAACAAGACACTTATCATTGATAATTTATTTTCCATTGTATTTGATTTAATTTTAAGTTTTTAATCCCACGTATCAAAAGGATCGGTATCCCCATAAAGTTCATTATAATTATCCATGGTCTTCTCGAAGTTTTCCATGTCTTTGACGGAATGACCCGTGTACATCTCGACACCCTTCTCAATTCCGTAACTAAGACCACCTGCAGTGGCTCCTGCGACAGCCCCTTTCTTCAGGAATTCTTTACCTGTTTTAACTGTTGGTACGAAACCTTTACCGGGTTTTATTACTTTATCTATGTTCTTAAGGTTAGATCTACCTTTAATTTTACCTAAATATGTCTGTAGTTTTTTGACTACTTTTCCGAATCCACCAATTATCTTATTAATAAATCCACCACCTGATGGCCATTTTTTAGATATCATGGATTGTACTTTTTTTAGTTTGGTTGAAGCGTTTTTAGATGCATTATATATTTTAGTTACTACACCTTTTAACTTTGGACTTTTAGCGACCTTTGCTGCCATTTGATTAACTTTTAACCCTTGTAATGGTCTGAAAATTGCCCTTGCACCCTTGGCGGCAACACCGGCAAGTACTAAACCTAAAACATCAAACCCTAAGTCTAAGTATTTCCAAAATTCTGATCGATTATCACCTGAGGGCCAATCATTATTGATTATTTGATACACATCTAATGCGGTAATGAGTCCCCACACCACTACTTGTGCGGTTTTACCCACGCCCGTGGCGACTAATATTGCATCCACGATAATACCAAGAGTACTATAGGCTGCAGATTTTAATTTTCTTAAAATCCAAAGAACTCCTCTACCTAATAGTCTAAGGATTTCACTCCAATCACCTTTAGATATTGCAATACCCATTGCCTTAATTCCATTCCATGTATCTACTGCGGCGTCTTTTATTGCCGTCCCTGCGGACTTTAATTGTCTACCAACCCAAGTATCATCGAAGAAACTCCACTCTAAAAGAAAATCTCTTAATGCGTGTAGGTTATTATCACCTTCTAATAAAGGTAATGACTCCCAACCTTCCTGTATTTCTTTATATTCAGGTTCGTCAACTTCTACATTCCTGAATATTGTTTTGAAGACATCTAATGAATCCCAAATGTTACCAAGAGTGGTTTGTTCCTGAATATCGAAAACCTCATCCTGTAAGATGAAGTATTTTTCATCTACGGTTAAGTGACATTCAAATACATAACCTCTTAGACTTTTAGTTCCTAAAGATTCGGTAGACCCAACATATCCGTCATAATTGATTAAATCGTTGTGTCTCCCTAAAGTTAATGTTCCGTTATTTTCCATATTAATATAATGGGTTTGCCTTTCCCCTACTTATTGATTGACCGACAGTTTCACTCCATTTAGTAACCGCAATTTGATTTGCGGGACCTCTTGTAACACCACTTTCCCATTTTTTTGATCCGGCGGTTGTGGAACTTTCGGGTGCATCCGTACCCGTCTCCGTACCGTCAGATTGTTCATCTATTTCTTGGAACGTTTCTGCGATCATTGACAGTTGTTTTTCAGATACCATTATTTTCATAATATATAAATATTAGAAAAAAGTTTTGAAATTTGTATTGATATCAAAAAAAATACTATATTTGTGGATGAGATAAATCCAAAAGTATGATGAGATACCTTTTTTTAGTATTATGTATATTCTTATTTGGTTGTGAGGTATACGAAGAAACAAGTAATCCCCAATTAAATTTAAACGGTCGTTGGGATGTAGTTGAGGTTGATGTGGTTATTGATAAAGTGAATTATAACAGTGAAGTAACTGTATTAGATGATTCCCGAGCGGCGGTGAGTACATTCTTTATTACAGAAATAGAAGAAGATGGGGATTTGATATTGGGTCAAGATTTTGAGAATACCATTATTAATCGTAGATTCGATGAGTCAACAACTCAATGGGAATTTGATTACTATGATTTGATCATTAGTGATGATATTTCCACAGAAATTATGGATATTGATTTCCCCTGTACTTACTGTACTGAACACACCGTAATTGAGACTGATTACATGGGTTCTAAGACACGTTATACCTTTAGTGTTGATACGTATGGGGCAATGCCTTCAAATACCCTTAAATTAACGTCTCAGGTCTTCTACACCAATATCTTGATTGGTGGTAATCAATACGACAAGGCAATTGAATCTCATTTAGAAATAACCTTACATAGATTTTAATATGAAAACACACGTAGTTAATCCTTATGTCTTTGTTGGACTTAACCATCTTACACAAACTAAAATACGTTCCTCGGTAAACCCACAAGTACAACCTTTGGTGATTATGCAAATTGTGAGTGAGATGTGTAATGTGACCGTTGATGAGATGTTATCAAAAACGAGAATTAGGGAGGTTGTTGATGCAAGACAACTCTACTGTTTCATTATGAGAGAAAAGTTTGGATTCCCTTTGAGTAAGATTGGGAGAAGTATAAATAGGGATCACGCTACCGCCATACATTCAATTAAACAACACACGAATAGATGTGACGTAATGAAGGACTATAAAGAGTTAACTCACAAGACCTTCTTAAAAGTAAATGACGTATTAAGTAAACTTTGATTACTCGTCGTAGATAGTATTATCTTGTTTTGAGAACATCTTTATAAACTGACCCGCCTTAGCGTTTGCCTCATCCTCAATCTCACCACCAATATCAGGTGGTTTAGGTCCATCCAATTTACCATCTTCCCATTGTTTGTGATGAACCATTTCGTGGGCAATACTTCTCATCACATCCACAATGTGTCTATTTTTGGCGTTAACCTTAATAACTTTTTCGGGGCTTGAGTAATTGTAGTGGGCGGTGGTTTTAAGTTCACCCCTACCATTCAATAATTTTATAGTGGGTGACTTCTTTAAACCTAACTCGTCTTTAACGAATTTTACGAATTCAACAAGTTTATTCTGTTTGTCCTCTGATAAAAAACTCATACCAATAAATATATCATTTATTAATAATAATTAGAATGGTAATTTAGCACCAACCATAAATGAATTTAGTGTCGGTATTTGAGGATCAGTAGATTTGATTAGTGTCCATGCGGTGTTGAATGTAAACTTAGAAGTTAATCGTACCGTGAATGAATTTGAAACTATTCCCATCCCATGTACCCTCTGACCAATAAGTTGATTTCCCCCATCAATACCGAAAACAAATGAGTTCATATTCGGCCAATTTTGTAGGGGTTTCCCCATGTAAGGTGTTTGCGTCCAAATAAGTGCGGGAGAATATTGGATCCTATCTGTGATTTGTATTAAATTAGTGTAGAGTATGTTATACCCTAATGTCATTATTTGATACTTATTCTCATAGAACGAATGTGTCATCATAAGTCCTACACCCGCAGTACCCCACTTCTCCATTGGTTTTAGTTTATTATACGTTATAACGAACGTTCCACTTCCAAAATTATTCATATAACCCGCAGAAAGAGAAGTGACGTTAGAAACCTTTATTTGGGGTCTGACAATCGGATCATTCGATGTTACTTCTTTGGTTTTTGAATAATGGGAATGGTTTTCATGGATTATCTCACTTACGTTTATTGTTTTAAGATTAACCTTACTGTACACACCACTTAGGGAAAACTGTTTTAAGTTAGACCAAACCATTCCCGTTAAAGAGTAGGTTTCATCCCCGTAGATTGAAGATCTGCTTGCATTTATGGATGTGACTAAATCGTACATACCTAAAAGTGATTGATTGGACATCATGTCCGCCCTTAATTGTATAGGTAACATCTCTTTTTTCTCCTCATCATCTCCACCCTCATTTTCATCTTCAGAGGAATCCTCCTTTTCTTCCTCTACTGACTCGTCTTCGGATTTTTCTTCGGACTCACTATCACTTTCTCCCCCTTTATCTTCTTCGCCATCCGATCCATCTCCTGAATCCTTGTTATTGTCCTCTCCATTTCCTCCCTCGTCAGATGATTCTCCATTTCCTGAGGACTCATTCGAATCAGTCTCTTTAGACGAATCACCCCCTCCTGAAGAACTTTCAGACGAATCAGACGATCCTGACGATCCTTCATTAGAATCCTGAGACCCTCCCGATCCCGAAGAATCATTCGATTGAGAAGATCCGGAACTGTTGTTGCCAGTTGAATCTTGATTTGTATTATTTGTATTGTTAGTTGTGTTATTTGTACTCTGTGTCGAATTTGTGTTCGAAGTCGATGTATTATTTGTGACATTTGTTGTTGTGTTTTGTGTCGCGGAAGTTGCTGCGTTCGTTGCTGTGGTTGCTGCGTTAGTTGCGTTCTGAGCTGTTTGTTGTGCCTGTTGTGCTTGTGAAGTTGCGGTAGAACATGGAGATAGATTCTCCCACCACGAGTATGTCTCGTTTAACCAAGATTGTAATTCACCGTTTACGAATTGTTGATACGTAAATGTTTTTATCTTATTATAAAACGCAACAGTTGCTGAACCATTCACAAAATTCGCAGTAACTACTTGTACGTTACCTGTACATCTATCTACGAATGTTTGTGTAAACGTTTGACCATATGTGTTTACCGTGACAAAAAAGAAGAACGATATGAAAATAAACCTATGCACATTAATTTTCAAATATTCCTCTTCTTATCATTCTCGATACTATTCTTGCAGATGCGGTCTCAAGTGCCTTACGGGTTGTTACCCCTATTGCCGATTGTCTAAAATCAACCTCTTCTAAATCATTTAATAATCCTTCTGTTTTCTTTACAGTTTTAGATTCGCCTAAACCACTACCAACGTAATATGTACCTGTAGTGGCATCTGTAAATCTTACTTGTAGACCTAATCTTGTGATTTGAGTTTGAGTGACTCCATCTTTTAATGCAATCACCTCATCTTCAGATACCGAGAAATCATAAATTTCAATGGTGACGAAGTACTCGGCCAATTTTATTTTACCGAAACCGTAAACCTCGTTCTCTGATACACCCTTTTTAGATGCCTTCCATTGGGTTTTCATTCTTTCTTTTATTTCGTCTTTCTCTTCAACAAATTGGAACCTATTAGTCCAATCCAAATATTCAATAACCATATTGGTTACCCCTAATCCGATCCTCGCATCTTTCAATTCGGGCCACATCTCGTAAACCTCGTCTGATGCGGAAATTTTAAGTAATGCGATGGGGACCATTTCTCCCCAATAGTCTGAGACATCGTCTATGGATTTTCTCTTCTCAAAATCGGCTTGGTACGATTCTGCCTTTACAGAACCAATTTGACCTAACATGGTGTGTGTAAAAAGCACACACACCACAAATATTAATAAGTTCTTCATCACCCTAACGTATCAAAAATACCAAATGTTGCATTTTGTATATCCGCTTCACCTGATATGATTCCATACATAATGGTTACAAAACCTAATACAAACATGAATAATAAACCTGTTATCCAAATCTTGAATATGTAGTCCATTATCACATAATCTGATAGTTTGTCTTTCCAAATCTCTAATAAAATATTCATAATCTCAATTTTATTTACCAATCCACATCCTCCTTCTCCTTCTCAACTTTAACAGGTACCTCTTTCACAATTACTGTTTTTTCGACAGGTTTTTGTTCAGGGATGTTAATGATGATCTGAGGTTCTTGGATTGAATCGTTTTTTATGTCTGTTACGACTTCTTCGGGTTGTGATGGTGAAAATATATTCTCCATGTTTGAAACAACTATACCACCCGCTGCGGTGATTATAACACCGATAGTTGCAATAATTTGATTTTTAATTTGACTAAAAAAACCTTCCTTCTCTTCTGACATGTTAGTTACTTTACTTCAAATGAAATCCTACTAAGTAGTTTATGATCTATATCTGTTAGATCTAATATGTAACCACTCTTATTTAGGGTGTTTACATAAACTTTGAGGAGGTTATCCCCCTCATTTGCATTTATCTTTTCTTGGGATAAGAGTTTTGCGTCTAACCCATGACGTATCTTAATTCTATATTGTCCTGAATAGGGTAGTTTCACATTCATTCTGACTTCATCGGTAACAATAGATGATTCCAATCTCACACCCACCACATCTTCAATAATTAAAGATTCGGGAATCTCATTATACCCATTGATAGGTTCAATGATCTCATCTCTTTGGCATGATATCACTAATAAAACAATTACTATGTATGTTAATATTTTTCTCATCTTATTCTATTATAAATTTAATTTGAGTACCATCTTGTTTTACACCCTCATTTACTTGGAATGTTATTAAACCTGATGTGTTATTCAATTGTACTGTTGGTACGAAGATTATTTTATACGGGGTACCCGTCTTTACTGTGGATTTAAAATTCTGATCAAACGATCCTAAGTAAATTTTACCTATCTCCTCTTTATGATTTGAGAAGTTAGTCATGTCATTACCCGTATCAAATTCGATTTTGTCTAAGGTTAACCTATCGGTATCATATGTGATATTAAATTGAGACCCAACCATACCGACGACATCAGAGTTTATTGAGAATTCAACTAACCCCTCTTTTATTTCAGACGCCAAATCAATTGTTGCCGACTCTGAAGTGTATTTCTGCCCCGCAACCATCATAGTTCTTGCCGTTGTTTCAGCACTTGACTGTATCACTGCCGATGTTGAGGTTGGCTCAAACGAATGTGAAAAGTTCACATCACCCCTCAACATATGACCAATTGAAAATACTTTATCATTGTCAGTCGGTTTAATTACTTGAGAAATTATAATTTGATTATCCTCAAAGGACCCAAGTGTAGATGATATACCACTTAGGTTGAATGCTCCATTATCCGCACTTGTAACATTAGCACTTGTTTGTACACCATTAATGTGGGCTAAAAGTTCATATGAATCTGAAAAATCAACTTGACCATCATTTGTAACTTCACCTAATATGTCTTGTATGTGATAATCCCACGTTGTAACGTTGGTTTGATCGGGAGATGACACCGACCCTATGGATTCTTTAAATATTAACGCCACATCTGATACTGTCACCACATCATCTAACCATGTGGGGTTATTGGACACGTGAGACATAACAATGTATTCGGTATCATTCTCCAACCCTTGGGCAATAAAATCTTTTGAAGAATTATTAAACTGTCCCGAACTTATTGGTGTCGGATAATTACCTGTCATATCTGAACTATACCATGAATCCATCTCTGACTTCAAATAAATGTCTACATAATAATCCTGTGCAGGTACCTCTTGAACATCCACGGAATTACTAAGTAGTTTAATGGTTACATCACCCGCATTACCACCTGTAACTGTACCCAAACTAACCTTTTGGGTCATTGAATGGGTCTCGTGGTAACTATTGGTTGAGTTATTAAATGCCATCATCCAATTCAAATGGGTAACCTCACTATAGTCACTGTAGTTTGTTGATGATTTGTCTTTTATTTTAAATCTAACCTCTAAAATGGTTGAGGCGAATGTAAGTGGTGATGCATCCTGAACTGTAACCCTTTCTACAGACCAATCAGAATTGGACGGGTAAGAGTTTTCACCGGCCGATGAGGACCCAGCACTCCACCACAAATATTGTTCATGAAGATTACTCTCCGCAACATTTTCATTTATGTTAAACTTATACCCATCCCAATGACTCAAGGAAACCTGTGCATTAGGGTTAACACCACTATTAGTGATTTTAAACGTATGGTCTATTTTCTCTAAGAGTTTGTTATTATACTCATAGTCGAATTTCCAAAGGGTTTGTGTACTGTCAGTTTCTTTGAGGGTATTAAATTTTATTGTTATAGTGTCACCCACAACAAAACCCGGTGGATTAATATAACTATGGTCTAATTTTAAGTCCTGACCGATTAGACTTAGTGTACATAAAACACTAACTAAAAAAGATAAAATTTTTTTCATTTTAATAAATCTTTCACGATGTTTTCGCACAACCTTTTCAATGCAATACTTGCGGTTTGTTGATTAAATGAACCATCATCCGACACAATTAGGGTTGATGTGGATATCTGTTTTGATTCGCCCTTCTGTGTTGTCCTTTTTTTGGTCTTTCCATTAATCACTAATTCACCTTGTGCTATTATTTGAGTTACTGAGAGGTCATTATGGTAGAACCCTATACTCCTACCAATATTCTTAACATCAAAAAAGACCAACTTCACATTGATTTGTGTGGTTGATCTGTCTGATAAATCGTAATCTAAATCTAAAAGGATTTCTTCTAAGATGTTCTTCACTCCAAGAGTCAGGTTTCGGTTACCAGCGAGTTGACCCATACGGATTTCGTTGGTAACCTCTCCAACCTTAATAACACCTTTCTGTTCTTCACCTCCTATACTGAGGAAAGTGAATAAGAAAATAAAAATTTTGACAACACTAAATGTTGTTTTCATTGTAACACCTTTTAACTTTTAATGTGGAAGTTCGAAAACCACATTAAGGTTTATTTTAGATAACGCTAACATCTCTTTAACGTTCTTATCTATAAATACTTTTATAGTATGAAAGACCTAAAAAAAGTTAAAAGTTTTAGAATAATTCTTCTTCGGGTAGATCGTTCTCCTTAAGATATTCGTTTAAAATCTCAAGGACAATATCCTCATCACAATCAATAATATCCTCCTCTTCGAGTATTACAGGTGAGTAGTACATTAATTCATCAAGGGATAAGTTTATTCTGCGGTGTAGATCACTATCCGCATTAATGTTAAACAAGATAATCATATCTTGTTCCATATCATCATAATAAAATTCAAATATCTCCATAAAAATTATAGTATAAACAACTATAATTATTAGGAATCTTAGGAAAGTCTACCATGGACCCTTTCAGGGTCGACATGTTTACCACCAATCAACACTTCATAATGTAGGTGAGGACCTAATGAATTACCCGCGTATTGACCACCCTTTGCACCACCGGTATATCCAATTAATTGACCTTTAACAACCTTGTCCCCTTTCTTTACTACATCGAATTTGATTAAGTGACAGTATTTGGTTGTGTATTTTCCGTGATTAATTTTCACAAAACCACCACATGCATTGGGTGTGGTATCTCTTGCCGCCCTAACAACACCGTTGGCAGGTGAGTAAATGGGGGTACCCACTTTAGCATTTAAATCAACACCACCATGATTTTTTGATGCCCCTCTACCTATATTTCTTGGACCGAAAGGACTGTTTATCTTAGTATTATTAATTGGCCATATATCGATCTTCTCAAAGTCCTCGGGTATTGCAGAAGATGCATCGAAATTTGGGTTAAACATAGACCCATCGAAATCACCAAAATCACCATTAACGATACGTTTAAAAAGATCATTACCATCTGAATATATATCAGACATGGCACTGAATGCTTTGATGAGTGCATTATTACCCAAATCCGAATCTTTGGATTCGACAATTTGATTTTTAATGATATTTATAAACTGAGACTCTGTTAGTTTAATTTTCATACTAATAAATATACAATTAGTTAATAAATGTGTAGATTATAGTATGTTAAATTGGAAAAAAATAAAAACATCGTACCCGAACTCCTTTGAGAAGTTTGTTGAGACTATGTTTCCTTATGTTGGTGTGATTGGTGTTTCAACACTTAATCTATATGATGTCAAAAAATTATATTACTTTTTTGATAAACAGGGGATATATCTCACAATAGAAAGGATTGGACCAAGTCAATGGTTGTATACAATATCACTTAGTGATGGGTCTGTTGTATGTCCTAAACAATCTTCTAAAGAGAGTAGGGAATTAGTTGAGTTAGATGGGTTTATGGAATGTTTCAGGGTTCTAAACAATCAACATATCCTATTTACACATAAATGAATATAACTGTAAACTTCTTACTCCAAGCCACTCGAATTCTACACGTGGGTAACTATAATGATGACGACCTTGAAATGGTTTACAATTTCATGGTAAATGTTGACAATGAAATTTTAATTCATTATCTTAATTCAAAGAGTGTTCTTGCATATGAATCAGACCTTGAACTTTATATTGAACTAATTGATGTTTTAGTAAGTATTTATGAGGATAACGAAGAGTATGAGAATTGTAAGAAACTCTTAGATAAAAAAGAAGAAGCAATAATAATTTTAAAAAAATAGAACTATGTCAGTATTTGGTATGTCAGATGATGAGAAAAAGAAAATCCTAAGTCAACATAAGGATGCCACGAAAAGTCATTATCTAAAGAAAGAAGAATTAAAAAAAGGTGTCCAATCACCTAAGAAAGATAAACCCTCACAATAAGAGGGTTTTTTTAATCCTTTTCGGTTGCATATTTCACACCCATTATTGTTCCCACAATACTAAACGCATTGGTTAAAAGTATACCGAACATGTTTGACCACGTCGATCCAATAATTTGAGTATCCGTACCTGAGACTAACGCCAAACCATACATTACGGTTGTAAGTATCCCTACACCGATGATTATAACTAATGCCACCTTAACAATTGTACTTATAAGTTCGAACTGAGTTTTCTTCTGCATTAGTTCCAAATCCTCCAACGCTTGTCCCATACCCTTTTCCGCCTCTTCTCTGAGTTGATTTGCTTCCTCTTCAGATTTTTTGGCGGATTCTAAAGCATCCTTTAACTCAACCATCAAGTCGTCAGTTTCTTCCTGTTTCTTAACCAACTCTTTATTTTGTTTTTGGACTTGCTTAGTTACTTGAAGTCTCTTTCTTCGGGAATTTGCATCTCTTTCTTTACAAACGGATAGGTACTCATTAAACTCCTTATCTTCTTTTTCTGCCTTCAGTACCTTTAAAATATTACCCTCTAAGAAGATTTTTTTTTCTTTTGATAGTTTGATTAACTCGTCCCTACATAAGTCCTTAGAATCCATAATTTAGTCTTTCTTAATTGATTCTTTAAGTTTAATTTGTTCGAACCTCAGGTTAAAGTTTTCTTTCTGTAATTCCTCAATCCTACTCTCTAAATCCTCTCTATACATCTTAGAGATATCTTGATTTTCCTTTTCTGTTTTACTCGAGTGTATTTTTTGTGTTATTCTTCTAATATTACTTAATGCGCTTACCGCAATTACAACCCAACCCCAATTCATAGGGGTCCAATTAAAAGAGTTAAATAATGAAAAATGTATTGTAACAAATACAATTGACATTATCCCATATAGATACCCAAACAACCTTCTTCGTTCTAAACTACCGTAAACAACAGAGTGTAGCGTACCATAACCAATCAATACACTTATTATCGCAACATACCACAAATCAGGAAAGAATTCGGCCTCCAATACAATCGGTGCAAAAATTAACCATATCAACCCCTGAAGAACTTCAGTTGGTTCAGAGTCATGGTATGTTAATATATGTCCTAATTTTTTTATCATTTGTATACTTTAAATGGGTTAGTTTTATCTAAGTAACCGTCATAATCTTCCCTAAATTCCTCCAATCTCGGTTCTATATCGTCTGATTTGATAATCCAAAATTGTGCTCCAGCAGACTTTGCCTTTTCGATCTCCTGTTTATCATCTGAAGAGGATATGATCCCAATGACACAACCGTTCCCGTATTCGAAATTAATTTTACGTATAAGTTCAATACCATCAAAAGAAGATCCGATGATATTCAAATCTACAAATACACATTCAGGTCTCTCATGATTCACATCGTCAGGAAACCATTCGTTAAATTTTTTATCGGCCTCATCTGAAGAGTTAAGTGCCTCCAATGAAAGGGTTATGTCTAAGATACTACACGCATCTTCAAACACTAAGTGGAATAAGTCCTCGTCATCCACCAATAAAATGGAATTAATCATTTTTTTCATTTTAGTTTTATTTTTAATTTAGTTCCCGGATTAGTTTTCTCGGCGGTTATACTAAAACCATGTTCTTTTAAAATTGCAATACAAATGTTCAACCCTAACCCCGATCCACTCTCTTTTTGATTTTCTTTTCTTATATACGGTTTCGATAAGTTTTCAAACTCGTTTTGAGTCATACCTCTACCATTATCTTGTATACATAATGTTTTATTGTTTTCCATAAAAATCATAACAGTTTTAGTACCACTGTCATTGTATTTTAAACCGTTTCGAATTAAATTATCAATTGCGGTACAGAACAATGGTTCGTTTACCTTCATCGTTATTAATTCATCTATCATTACCTGTTTTGAATATGATGTTGAGGATAGGTAATTTTTAAGTATTTGTTTTAAATCAACCTCCTTAGTATCTAACTGAACTTCCTCTTTAACTAAATTTGTAAATTCCTTAACCCCCGCATAAACTTTCTGAGTGTGCTTCAACCCCTCATCTAACATTTTGAGCGGAGCTTCAATTCTTAACTCTTTGATTGTTTCATCATTTAATCTTCTTCTAAGAGATGATAACCCTCTTGGCATGTAAGTATTGATACCGCTATGCATATCGTGTCTTAAAATCTTTGCCGCGTGTTCTAAGTATGAGTTCTTTTGGTTAACTATCTCTTCGGCCTCATGTTGTGCAGTAATATCAGTCGCTATTTTAAGTACTGTATCGTATTCACCCTTTGAATTTTTGATTGGTGTATAGTTACCAAATAACCATCTCTTTGAACCATCCTTGGCAACTCTTTCGAATTGGCCTGTTATACTTTCACCTCTTTTCAATGTTTCCCAAAATTCCACATATTCTTTACTTTTGGCATATTCGGGAGTAACCATTGAACTGTGTGGTTTTTTAACCATATCCCCTTCCGTACACCCAACGAGGTTACAAAAGTTCTCATTTGCTTTAATAATGTACCCATCCATTGTTAGTGTAACAACAAGATTCGACTGACTAATACCACTTAATTGGGCATTTACCTTGTCCTCCCTAATCTTTATGTTATTAATAAACTCAGCCACCACTTTAAAGAATGGAGGCATAAAGAATACAACACATCCCCACCCAAACTTCGCAAGAAATAAGGATGGTTCACATAACCCAAAAACGATACAGGTTTGCACGGTAAAGAAGGTTAACATAATAACCCCCGCAACGCCCAATGATATTTTGGCGTTTAATGATATACCACTCAAAGATTTCATTTATAGTTCTGATTTTTTGAATCCACACTTAGCAAAAAACCATTTTGATGGACAAAATCCCGTCCAAACTCCTATGTTTAACATAAAAGCCACAAAAATTACTATCTCCCATAAGTTAAACATATAACCCGTCAATAAAACAACCGACATTAAAAGGTATACCATTCTCGTATCTGTGATACTGTTTAATAAGTCTTTCATTACATCATCTCAATTAATCCAAAGAAAGCAACTTTAACTCTCACCCATAATCTCTGTTTCCAATTCAAAGATTTGAATTCCTCAGTCTTAAAAATATCTTCTAACATTGCCATCTATTATTTATACTATATAAATAGACATCAGATAACAAAATGTTATGTGTGCAACAAAAAAAGTGCGACCAAATTAATGATCGCACTTTTCTATACGTTTAGTTAAAAAAACCTAAGTTACTTTTTCTTCGGTTTTCTACCTCTTCTACTCGTACCTTTTACTGCTTCGACAACATCACCTGTCTGTTCAGTAAGGTTTTTAGCTGCAGATTTAACGTCTTCTAATTCTTCTTTGACTCTCTTAACTCTACGCTTCACTTCTTTAGTGGTTTTTTCGACAGTCTCCTTCACATCCTTTACAGTTTCCTTGATGTCCTCGACTTTATCTTCTACCACGTCAGGAATAAAATCATTGTCCTCATCTTTGATTTTACCTTTCTTAATAAGGTAAACGATTACTCCCGCTCCAATTGCCAATAGCAATAAAATAATTAAAATTGTTTTCATAACTAATTGATTATACCAATAAATACGAAGAAATAATTGAAATGTAAAGAGTAATTGATTTTTAACTTAGTATTAAAGTATCATATAATATTACTATATCGGAGGGTTTATATTTTAATGGATATTTATATGGTATGAGAAAAATAGTTGTTACTGAAGAACAAATGAGGAGATTAACAAAGTCTCTATATGAAAGTGATCTTGACTACCACAAAGTAAGTGATGCGTCTCCCGAATCCGACGAATATGATATGGATGAAGGTAAGAGATCACTTGCGAGGACAAGAAAAAAGAGACTCTTCTCTAAAGCGGAGATCATGGCGAATCCAAATAGATTCAAACTACATGATAAGAAATTAAAAGGACTTAAATAGAGTATTCTATAACACTCATTCCGGTAACTATAATATTACCTTCCGAATCGTTCTCTAAATCAATTTCAATATCCTCATCCAAACCGATAAATGATGCACTATCGTCTTTATCGGCATCGATTCCGTCCCATGGTAACTTAACTGTAATGGTTTCCGTAACGTAATCTGACATTTCATCGCCTTCAGGGTAATAGTCTATTTCTAATTCAATTTCCTCAGGACCTTGTATATCGTATAAAGAAATGCCTTTAATACCCCAACTACGGTGCTCAACATCAATTAAATATGTTACCCTTATTTCAGGTTTTGAGATGTCTTCTATTTCATTACCCTTGAATTTCAAACCACCATAGTTGAAATCAATTTTACAATTCATTTCATATCTATTGTCGTCAATGGCCTCATTCATCTCAGAAGGTTGTCCTTCGTTTTTAACGTATTCCGTTACTTTATCTAATTGTTCTGTTGTGAGTACGATCTTTTTCATAAATGTCGTTTTTAATATAAATATTAATCTAAGGACAAATATAAAATATTTTTTGTGATATTAAAAATTGTTTTATATATTTGAACCATAACAACGAGGTTAACTGTTAAAATTAAC
>Ga0181591_10000625_pt1 | contig 28782 bp, 44 predicted proteins | sample 071ome_33_FD_133757 | JGI IMG/M metagenome (GOLD analysis project Ga0181591, IMG submission 133757) | Coastal salt marsh microbial communities from the Groves Creek Marsh, Skidaway Island, Georgia - 071412AT metaG (megahit assembly) | ecosystem: Environmental > Aquatic > Marine > Intertidal...
ATTACCGTGTTCCGTTAATGGCTGCTACATAATATGTTGTTAACATTCAGATAACATTAGATTGTTAACATTGGGATGTTAATAACTTTTTGAAAAATAATTGTCAAAAAATTTTTTTATTCCAAGAAAAAGTATTATATTAGTAATAACAAATTAAAACAATAACAAATTAAATCATTCATTATGGCAAAATCATCTAGAGGCGGAAAAACAGTTTACGAAAAACAACAATCTATCATGGATCAATTCGAGCGAATCAACCGCCAAGCTCGTTGGGAGGAGAAACACGGTAAACAAAACCTTAGCGTTTCAGAAAAACTAATTCTTGAAGCTCAACAACGTAAAGCTAAGGAAGCTAATCAACCTAAGAAAGAGGAAATTCGATTCTCTCCTAAACATGCTTACAACTTCGTTTATGGAAACAAACTCAACAAGTAATCATATAATACTTATGAGCGAATTCAAATACATAAGCGAACAAAAGTATCAGGAATTCATTCAAAACCTGTACTTAATCGAAGAACCGGTAAACGAGATAACCGATCAATTCAATCTAATGCGAATTCTCGATTCTCGAATTCTACCTAAAGGTTGGACCGAAGAAAAAGCGCTACCAACCGTCGAAGCAATACTTCACTTTTTCGTGGAGGAAGAACAATACGAACATTGCCAATCTATTATCAACGCTTGGCCAGAACTAAAACATAATACATGAAAACACTAGTTTGGGTAACACATTCATTTCGCTTAGATTCTCGTCTAATGCATAATATCAAAGGTCAATGTACCTTTGTTTACTATTCACCTTACTATTTTGCAGGTAATCGAGAAAAGCAAATTCTTTCTAATTGCTCGACAAAAAACATCGAGCTATTTCATTCATCTATTACTCAATTTACTGAGGATCTCAACTCTAAAGGTCACCCATTCTATATTTTCAAAGAATCGGATCCTGTATCGCATATCAATTATCTGTGCGATACATACGGATTCGATCAAATCATTATCGATCAGCCGCTTTTTGCAATGTGGCAAACAATCAAACTCGAAAACTTAAAGGTACCTCATCAACAAATCGATTCGGATCTAGTCGATGATACTGTATTAAAAATGACTGCCAAAAGTCGGTGGATGACACATACCAAACAATTACAAGATCCATACGAGTTTTCGAGCGATATTGAATCTTATTCTATTAACGAAACTTCAAAGCCTTATCCAAAAGCTCCTCGAATCGATACAGATGCAATCATTAATCGTGCACTCAAAATTGCAAAAACATACAAGCATACTCGAGACAAGCACAACGGTCAAACCGAACTTTCAACGTGGTTTCAAAACGGCGTAATCGATCCACACAATACATTCTTCGCAATTGCAAAGCAATTCGAACGAGATGGCGCTGACTTCACGGTTAACGATCACGAACATGCAGCAATGCTTCGTCAATTCGGTTTCCGCGAAATTACAATCATTCAAACACGTCAACGTGGATTAACCATGGAAATGGATCCTAGTACATGGGCTGCTAAATTCATTACCGAAAAATCATACAACAACCTCATCGATCAAGTTAATCCAGATTCAACTCTTACATTCGATCAAATTCGTAATGCAAATACAATGGATTCTGATATTAATCAAATCTTACGCGAATCATTTAATAAAGGCGTAATGCCTAATCGTGCGAGAATGTATTTTGCAGGATGGATGTTTTACAATGCACCAACAGGTATTGATGCATTAAACTGGATTATTCTTACATTTGACTTACTACTAAACGATGGACAATGTCCTACTAATTACACTCAATCATGTTCTTCAATGAATTTGCAATATGGACGAGTAATGCTGCTTAATAAAAACCGAGTAATGGATCTATTAGCTTATTAACATTTTGATGTTAATAAGTTTTTGAAAAATAATTGACCAAAAATTTTTTTTTTCCACCCGGATTTATTATATTAGTAATAACAAATTAAAAATATATCAAATACCACATTATGGCAAATCAAAAAATCAAAAAAGCACGAGTTAAACTCACGAAGATGAGCGATGTAAAATTCGATCCAAAAATCTTCCAACCGATGCTTACTAACACTCCCGTCGATTACATGTTTTCTACGGATGGTGGGTTTTTCCCTGCTACTAACTACATGCTAATTGGCGATCCCGGAATCGGAAAATCTACATTCGGCCTCGATATTCTTGCCGAAATTCAAGCCAACGATCCTACCAAAAAGGTACTCTTCATCTCTGGCGAAATGAATCAAATCGATATGTATGGTTATGTTCAACGTTACCCAAAATTCAAAAATATCGATACACTCTTCCTTTGCGATTACCTTGATTCCGACCCTAAGGATGTGATCGAGAGAACTTTCAAATTAGGTTGGGATATTATCCTTATCGATTCATTTATCGAAGTTCAAGAAGCCGTTCAATCTTCAAATCGAATGCCAAGGACTCACGCTGAAAAATGGTTTATCGACCTTATGATTACTCACAATAAAGGTCATAACCGAGGCAAACACTATACATCCTTCCTTGCAATTCAACAAGTAACCAAAGGAGGTAATTTCGTAGGTTCCAATAAACTCAAGCACAACACAACCGGAATGTGCGAACTTCGCTATTCTAACGAGTTTGCTGGAGATAGATATATCAAATTCACCAAAAATCGTCGAGGTTACAAATACGAAAAAATCTACTTCAATCTCGAATCAACCGGTTCAGTTAACTACGATATCAAACGATTGGAACGAGACGAGGAGATTAAGCGTCGAATCGCAAAAGAAAAAGAAAATATGCTTAAGGAAGAGGAACTATTCAATATGATGTTCTCGGCTAAAGAGCAAATTAACGAAGATAATCAAAATGCAGATAACCAATAAAAGTTTTTGTAAATTTTCCGTCCGAAAATTTTTCTATTCACGAAACTTTTATTATATTAGTACATATAATTAAACAAACAAATATTTACCATCATGAATCTTTCAAAACAAATCTCACAAGAGCACTGGAATTCTTTCAAGAATGCGACATCGACTAAACAACCGATGCGTAAGGAAATCAACCTTTCCGATCTCAAGTTTCTAACACTCGATACCGTTGATTATTGCGGTCTTCGTTTAGTGATGAGCAAACGAGCGGTTAAAGATATTATGTCTATTCTTGGTCTAGCGCAAACATTTGGAGGTAAGCTAAACTCGGTATTCGGCGAACAATTCACCAATACTCTTCTTAATACTATGAAGGACGCTATCTCAACTCGCAAAGGACTTTCCGTTACTCTTCTCGTTTCACCCGATCGAGTTATTCAACGAATCCACAAATCCGGTAGTTCTTGGGTGTCTACCGATAATTTCTTCGATATCGTTGAGCGTACAATCGATAAGCACGGTCTTATTGTTAATAACGTAGAAAACGATAATAACGGTAACATCATCGTCAAAACTACTAATCCTAATTCAGAATTCGATATCGTCGGAAAAGGATTAGATTCAAAACAAGAGGTTTTTCAAGGAGGTCTTAACTTCCAACGAACTTACAACGGTTTGGAAGTCGATCCATATATGTACCGTCTATGGTGTACTAACGGCATGGTGACTAAGGAATTTGAGGAGAGCATTCGAATGACTAACATTACTCCTCAATCATGGGAGCAATTCCACAAAAACCTCGAACGAATCGAGCATAACAACTTCGTTCCTCAAGGTTTTGTCGATAAAGTAAAAATTGCAGCGAACACTCCTGCATCTATCGCCGAAATGGAACGAGCAATTAACATCATCAAGCGTAATTCAAACGTTGAAGATACACAAATGCTTCCTTTCGTAAACTATGGCGAAACTTACAATGCGTTCAAGAAAATGGGTATTCAACCTGGAGAACTTACTCATGGACAAAAGAAAAACGCTCGAACTAACGAATCTGTATGGGATATCGTTAACGGTATCACTGATTTCGCTTCACATGATTATGGATTCGAAATCAAAGATCCGGAAAACACTCGAAATCAAATGATGGTGGAAGCTGGAGGTTTGCTCACCAAGCAATATGATACTCAAAACTTGCTTGTAACGCAACCCTTCTAATATTTTAATTTGTTAAGCGATTAAGGCCTCCTTCGGGAGGCCTTTTCGTGATTATACGGGAAGTGCAATATTGATATAAGTATTATTATAGAAACTAGCAAATGTGATTCTAGCCACATCTCTATGATCCACTGCCAATATCGTTTGGATCTTATTTAATTTAACCGAATACTGATAATAAGGTCTGTACTGCCTTTTATTGTACGATGCCAAATTCCTTTTGTAATTCTGATAGGACTGTTAACGTTGAGAGGTATTGGCAATTCATTGTCAAACTGAAATTTCCAATCGTTTTCATTGATTGCAGATATGATTCGGTTTTCTTCGTCGATATGCCATTTCAATTCCATCGGATCTAAGTCTTTGGAAAATTTACGTATTCTAAATTGAGGATTAACTATAAAGTCTTCGAACGGTTTGTCGTTGTTTGCTTCGGATGATACAAATTCAGTGATTAGTTTTTGCATCTGTCTTTGCCGTTCTTCGCAAGATTCGCATTTAGCCATTGATTAGTAGTTTACCAAGGATCGTTTGTTTTCAATCCGAGTTGTTTAGCAAATAAGTGAATGTTACACGACCACCATCTTGCAGTGTTTTGATCCTTTTGTTGTGAACAATTATGTCGTGCTAAAAATGATTTTCTACGTCCTTCATCCTGATGCTTTTCTCTTACATCAGGTTTACCGGCTGCAGGTTTTTCTCCAAATCCTAATGCAACAGCTTTAACTAAACCTGTATCAGGATCTTTTTCTCCTTTTTCATTAGGTCTGTATACTATGAAAAGATTTTCAGTTGGTTCAGAAGGTTTTCTTAGATGCGGATCATCAAGAGTGACTGTTGTTTTCTTACCAGATTTTCTATCTAGATAAGTTCCTTTTTTACCAGTCTGTAATCTTTCAACGATATAAGCATCATCTTCAGTTAAGTTAATTTTACCTTCACTATGCAAAGATCTAACTTCATTAACCAAATCAAGATATGCATCAGAACCTAATCGGAAAATAGACTCAGTGATCGTGAGTTTATTGTCGATATGGTATCGTAAGTTTTCACTTACCTGATTGTATTCGTCTCTCGTTAATAGTTTCATAGTTTATATATTTAAGTCTTACGATTATCCTCGATCCACTTCTTAAAGATAGGTACTGCTTGTTTCATTCCATCGGTTTGATTTGCAGAATGCTTTGCACGATTCATCATAGTTGTAGCGATTGCCATTGCATGGCGATGATCTTTCTTTTTAAGCTTGTCTATGATTTTGATTGTGGCCAATGCCTTTTCCTTTGAACCGTATCCAGTTCCTTTAACTGCATCCTTATCGCCATCACTGAATAGCTCGCTTTCTAATACAAATTCGTTGAATGATTGTACAGTTTTCATATTGATAATTCTTTCTTCAATTCTTCAATGAATGGCAAGTAATTATGAGTACCATACTGATCTCTTAATACTTCACCAACTGCTTGTGCGAAATCACGATAATGCATACTATCGTCGATTTTCATAATAGACTTTTCTAATTCCTTAGCTAGTTTATTTGATTCTCTTGATTCGTTTACGAATTGATCGAATGTTTCTAAGTTCTTCATTTTCCTTGTCCTCTATATTTCTTTTGATAATTCTTAGATCGCTTAGAATTAGAATGCTTAGTTTTAGCATGAACCCCAGGTCTTTTAATCTTGGGTCTTTCAAGTTTGTTTGATAGAGTGCTAACTCGTGCCATTATGACTTTTTGTTTTTATCTATCCATTCACGGAAGATTTTCATAGCATCTCTCATTCCTTGAGTCTGATGTTTATGTTTCTTAGCTCTACTCTCCATTGTAGTGGCAATCGACATAGCCCAAACTCGTTCGCCTTGCTTCATCAGCTTATCTAATTCTTTGATTGTGAATTCAGCCTTTTCTTTATCAGAGTAACCAGTGCCTTTGATAGCATCCTTACCTCCTTTAGAATATAGACCAATATCAGGCGGATCATCCTTGTAATGACGTCTCTTTCGAGTATGTCCAACGACTGGTTTCTTGGCTTCGTTAACGAATTCTGTAAAGTTTTTGAATTTCATATTAATTTGGTTGTGGTTTAGGACCTTCACCCTTTAACCACTTAGCAACATCTGAATCTGAAGTCTTGTATGCTTCACGTTTATCGATGAATGCATTCAATCTAGCATGACCCCATGCATTGTAAGCAGCATCACCTTTACCGAGCTTCTTGATGGTTGGATGAACAGCACCCCAATTGGTTTTTGCAGCACCATACCCTCGCTTGAACAATACCATAAATGCATGTTTTAACTTTGCTGCATCTGCTCCCATTTTAGATTGTATCTTAGGATCATCTGCTAATTCTTTAATGCGATTCTCGACCGCACTAGCTTCATTGATTACAGATTCAGTTATATATTGTTCAAAAGATAATAGTTCCATAGTTTATATATTTAATGGTAATCACGTAATAATTCAAATATTTCGTCAAGAGCCTCATGTCTATGATTATCCTTAAGGATTATTTCATTAACAAATTTAGATCCTTTGATTTTTGGAACTTCATGAATTGCACTATCGTTTGCAAACTTTAAATCAATTTGATGACGATCACCACAAAACATCATGATGCTGTTCTTTCCTAATCTACCCAGAACCATAGCAAATTGTTGCTTGGTAAGGTTTTGAAATTCGTCTACGATAACTGCTGCATTGTCGAAGGTTCTTCCTCGAAAGTGTGCAAGAGAAACTAATTCAACTGCATCGGATTCATGCATTTTTTCTAATACTTCTGGTTTATTGTAGACCTTACGCATATTTGACTTAATAGGTACCATCCAAGGTTCCATCTTAGCCTCTTCACTTCCTGGAAGAAATCCAATATCTTCAGTAGATACCGTAGGTCTTGTTATGATAATCTGATTAACATTACGTTTGAAATATAGGTCGAGTGCTACTTGCACTGCTAATAAAGTTTTACCTGAACCAGCCTTACCTAATATAAAATTGAATGGTCTTTCGAGCATTAACGCTTTTGCTTTCTTTTGCTCATCGGACAATGATAACGAAAAGCGAATGTTGCCTTTCGGTGGAGTCTTATCTGTATTACTTCTTGGCATACTGTGAAAATGTGTAAATTTTTAGTGTGAATTAATATTAGTGGATGTTAGTTAGGTCACCAGCCACAAACGCTTGTGGTGACTTTTTCCACTTACTTCAAATTATGAAGATGAGAGAACAAGTCTTTGGCTTTTTGTTCAGCTTGATCTATTTGATCTTGTGGTGCTCCTACATCTTTTAAATGCTTAATCAATTCCTGATAGTTTGCATACATTGTGTTAATGTACTCTAGTTTCCTTTCACCAGGATGGTGCAATTTAATGTGACTAGGGTGAGCAAGCTCTTCAAGCTTGAACTTTTCGAATGATTCATGTAAAGCCATTTGTATAAGTCTTGTTAGTTTAAGTATATATTTGCGAACTGTTTTTCGAATAAATAAAATTCTTAAAATACTTAAGGCTATGGAAAACTCTGATGAAATCCGAAACCTAGAAGCTCAGAAGAAAGAAATCCAAGATCAAATCGACGATATTCAAAAGAGCTGCAAGCACAAAGAGCTTAAAGCAAATTTCGTTCAAGACGAAAATGGTGGCAATCGAAAAATCATGATGATATGTACAGATTGTAATGCTTCGGTTAGATATCCTACTCAAACTGAATTAGAAGAATTTTGTAAGTGAAACTACCTATTCTTTTCGTCATATAATAACTATTAAATCACAAAATTACAAATATGGCAAAAGGCGGTAGACCAGACAAAGAAAACATGATCGTAGGAATGTTCTCAAAAATTGCAAGAGAATACGATCGTCAAAGGAAGCGTGAAATTCGCGATGCAAAGCGTAAAGGCGAGTTCTTTTACATCGACAATCCTGAATTACTTTCAATCGAAGAACAGGAAAAATATTTTAAAGCAAAGGCTATACACGAAGGAGGTGGAGATCAGTATAGGATCGTTTATCGAGATGAAAACCGACCTATGCCTTATCACTTTATGACAAGCAAAGATAAATAAATTATGGAAGACGACTTTAACTTTGATGATTTTTTCGGTGGTCATGACGATGGTTATGGCGACAGAGATCCGGATAATGGATTGAGAGAAAAAATAGAATCATTTCAAGCAAAGCTTAGAGATAATGCAATGCGTGAAGCTTATGGTTTTATCGAAGAGGTCGGTATTCTATTTTGGGTTCGTAGAGATATGTACCTGAAGAACAAAAGAAAGAAAAACATTTTAGACACAATGATTCTATACTTTCAGGAATTGGAAGAATACGAAAAATGTGCATACTTAGTAAAAGGCCTTAAAGCCTTAGAATTATTTAATCAAGAAACAACAAAAACAAAATAACATGGCAACATTAAGAATGATTAACCTCCAAGATTTGGAGTGTTCACAACCACTAAAACAATTAACTTTAAGAGATCGCGGTATCGTTCGAAATATTCTCGAAGAATATGTCGGTAAAGATACTTCAAACGTAATTAACATCATCGATGATTATCTCAAATATCGTGAGGTTGAATATGTAGGTTCTCGAATTATTCAAGATGATGATAAATGGCTTAAAGTCGAAGTTCTAATAGGTGACTTCTCTAAGAATCGTTCAACCACTTACGAATTCAAACAACGCCATCCAAATAACCCACAACCAAAACCTTTGGCATAACGAATATATACTCTATCAGGTCGCTCAAACGAGGACTTGATTGATTAATGGATTATCTAATCATTAAAAAACGTAGAAAATTATGACACGAAGAAAATCAAACCCAACGGCATTCATTGCAATGCGTGATGAATTCTTAAAGCCATTTGATCTGGTATTCGATCAAATGCTAAACACACAATTCCCTAACTTTTACGAACAAACTGGCATTGACTTTGCAAAAGGATCTTATCCTAAATGCAATATCGTCGATATTGACGAAGTCATTGAAGTTCATGCTGAAATTCCAGGTTTAACCAAGGAAGACGTTTCAATCTCAGTTGAAGATGGAGTTCTTACAATCAGTGGTGCTAAAAAGCACGTAATTTCCGAAGATGCTAAGTATATTCGAAGAGAATTAAAGAACTCGAGTTTCCGTAGATCTTTCTCTTTAGGAGATACCTTGGATTCTGAAGGAATTAGTGCTAAATTTGAAAATGGAATGCTACTAATAACTATTCCTAAGAAAGAGGAATCCAAACCTCGCAAAGTCGAAATTACAATCGACTAATCACTTAAACTAAAAAATCCAAGATAATCCATATAAATAAAAAGACCGAAGCCTCAAAACTTCGGTCTTTTGTATTCTTTACTTGAAACTTTCTTTTGATGGTCTCATATAAATTATACACAAAAAAAATAAATTCTTATCATGAAGAAAGTATTAGACTTTATTAAATCAATTTACACCATCGTAAAGAACTGGATCGTTGCTAACGGTGTTGAAGGTGTAGCCGGCTTAATTGCAGGTTTATGGCTTTGGACGTTTGGCTATAAAATTTATGCAGGCTTTGCGTTTGGTGTTTTTGCAACACGTAACTGGGACATTTTTAAAGCTTGGGTATCTAAACTATTCAAGTAATATACATTCACTCTGTTAGATAGACCTTAATCGATGGACATCAAACATTGTCCGAAACACGGAGTCTCGTTGAGAGCGCCTAGGATCTGCGAACGAGGGTGTAGGATAGTAAAAGGGAATACCTACAACGGAGGAGTACCACACACCAAATCTCCTCCTTTTTTGCTTCTGTAGCTCAATCTGGCTAGAGCACTTGATTTGTACTCAAGGGGTTGTGGGTTCAATTCCTACCAGAAGCTCTAATAGTTCTTTGAAAATATGGGGATGACTCGGCTTTTGACAGTATGTTAGAAGTATTAAGTTCAGCAACGGGTGATGACCTACATCAAACAAGTAAGTGGCAACACTGAACTTGCAATGGCTGCCTAAGGTTAGGTACCAATGCACACCATGTAACTGAGTATGCTTGTAAGTTGCTAAGGTGTTAAAGGAAGCAATTGCGGGAAAAAAGGTTTATAGTACCGCTATCGAAACCACGAGAAACCTTGAGGAGAAATCCAATACCCATTAAGATCGACTCTAGTGGTAGGTTCGCTGAGGATAGTCACCTTGCCTCAGTTCAAAAAAACTTGGTGGCTAAAGTTTGTCGATATCAAATAATCGAATACGCTGTAAAAGACTTGATATGGAAGCTTATTGGACCTGGGTTCGAATCCCAGCATCTCCACAAATCGTTGTCTTCATAAAAATAGAAATATAAAATATGGAAACAACTTTGATTGTGTTGAGTGTAATTTCAACGTTAGCGGTAGTTCTACTCCTTTGGACTACGGTTAGCTTACGTTCGGCACAGAAAACGTTAAAGGAACATGAAGATCGTTTCAGAGATTTTGATTATAGAATCACAACGGAACACGAACATGTACATCATAGAATTGATGATGAGACCCGAGAATTAGATCATAAAATGGTTGATAGTCTCGATCATATACATCAGCAAATATCAAGAATCTATGAGGACATGGACAAACGCTTTGATAATAGTTATCGAAGCATGTATGAATTTAGAGATTGGGCAAAAGAGCAAATCGAACGTCTAATTGAAAATGATTTGAACAATAACAAGTAATTAACTTTAACGAAGACAACGATTAACCGGTAGCTTAGGCTGCCGGTTTTTTTATGAAACTACTTTATATCTACATCATATAATATCTAAACAATTTAATTATGATGGAGTTTTTAGAATTTACATTTCAATCGTTTTGGCACTTCATCGGTGTGATCGTTTTGATTACCGCCGTCGGAAGTCTTATCCCTTCAATTAATGTTAAACGTAAATGCAAGTGCAAAGATGAATAAAGTTATTTTAGTCGGCAAAGCCGCTGCCGGGAAAGATCATATGCGGCGAATTCTCGAAGGCCGAGGATTCAAATATGGTGTCTCTTATACTACACGACCTCCTCGCCCGAATGAAATCGACGGCGAGGATTATTACTTTCTAGAGGAATCTGAATTTAACGATGGAATCGAAAAAGGTAAATGGTACGAATGGGTAGAATTCAATGGTTGGAAATACGGCACCTCGAATAAGCAATTCTTAGAAGAATGCAATCTTTTTATCATGACACCTAAAGGAATCGCACATATCGATCCGGTTGAACGCAAACAATGTACTATCATTTACTTGGATGTATCTGATACTGTTCGATCCGCTAGACTTCTACAGCGAGGAGATAAAAATGATTCAATTGAACGTCGAATGTATAACGACGATATTGACTTTAAAAACTTTACAGATTACGACATCAAAATCGAAAATTCAAACTTTTAATATATGAACTACAACAAATCACGCAAAGCAGAAGTAACTGAGTATACTCATTTGGTACTTCCTAAATGGGCTCTTCCTGGAAATTGGGAAACTCTCGAAGTCGAAACCGACGCAAAAACACAATCAACTTCATATTTTATGTGGGCTAAACTCCATCCGAATGAAGGACCGCATATTGATTTCTGGGGTACCGAATGGCCACAAGGACATCGAATAATTACAAGAATTGTAGAATTCCGAAATCGAGAAATTTCTCCATATAGATTTTCAGTAACAACTTCTCGTCATATGGTAAACTATACTACAAAACGTTTCCATACCTTAGAAGAAGCGGTAGAATATCAAACAAAGCAAATGATCGCTACCACAAAGAAATTTGATAAAATTCATAATACAAACACCCAAATATGGGACCTAGAACAAATTCAAGAAAATGATCCTAATTTTAACCCAGTCCAGTAATACTGGCCAGAATTATCTTTTAGCTCAAGATTGTAAAACTCTTATCAAGCATTTTTCAGGATTAGATGCGGACATATCTAACTTTGACGATGAGGTTGATATTGAAATGTACGACAAGGTTTTGATGATCGTTCCGGAATGGAATCGATCAATTCCATATACTCTAAAGTCTTTGATCGACAATTCAGGATGGCCATCACAATTCAAAGGAAAGGAAGTTTGGATGATTGGTACAAGCGGAGGTCTTGGTGGTAACATGATCGGGATTAGTCATTTAACAGATATCTTAGATTATGTTGGTGCTAAGGTTAAACGTCCTAAAGTTTACATTGAATATATGAAAGATTTTGATAAAACTGGTGCACAAGGACAAGCAACACAAGAGATGATTTTAGAAATAATCAATCAAATATGTTCAACATATCTAACCGCATAAGAATGATTAAAGAAAATATCAAAGATCATCAACATCTAATCGAAGGTGAAATTGATGAATTAGATGGTTATTTGCAAGATCTTCCTAGCGATATCAAAGACCTTAAAGAATTGAATGAAGTTATTGGTAATAACAAGGATATGTCAAGAGCATACGATCTCGGAAGGCGAGAAGCTTTTGAGGAGTTCAAGTCTATGCTAATGGAAATAAAGAAAAAATGTTAATAACTTTTTGAAAAATAATTGTCCAAAAATTTTTTTTTTCCACAAAAAAGTATTATATTAGTAATAACAAATTAAACATATATCATATGCGTAGTACACTTCATAACCTTGAACAATTACAATCGTTTCTCGATGAAATTCGTTCAACAACATCTAACAATCAAAAGTTAGAAATTCTCAAGAACCATCAAACAAACGATTTCTTTCGTAAGGTATTTAACTATACCTATAATCCATTCAAAAAATACAATGTTCATTCTCGCAACATCAAGAAAAAATCTGATCTAGTTGCAGAACAAAACGAATACACCGATTTGTTTCAATTACTCAATGCATTGGCTAACCGTGAAATTACAGGTAATTCTGCAATTCAAGCAGTAAACGCATTTACCAACGAGTTACCTCAACCTTTAACCGATATCGTCTATCTTATTCTAGATCGAGATCTACAAATGCGAGCGAGTACCGCATCTATTAATAAAGTATTCAAAAATTGTATTCCTACATTCTCCGTTGCATTGGCCGCAACCTATGCTCCCGGTATGGTGGATTTTGAAAACGAATCTCAACAATGGTTTGGTTCACGAAAACTCGATGGTGTTCGATGCTTAGCGATCAAACAAGATGGTGATGTTAAATTCGTATCACGAAGCGGTAAAGAGTTTCTTACACTTGATCGAGTAAAACAAGAAATTCTCGCTCTCGATTGTGACGAAGATTTTGTATTAGATGGCGAAATGTGCCTACTCGATTCAAACGGTAGCGATGATTTCCAAGGTATTATCAAACAAATTCGTCGCAAAAACCATACCATCGAAAATCCGAAATTCCTAGTTTTCGATTGCCTTACTATCGATGAATTCGAATCACGTACTGGCAATACCAATCTTACCGATCGCCTTCAACGTTGTGCTATCGAATCTATTACTAATAACTATCCTAAAACGATGCGAGTACTTCCACAAACTCATATCACATCCGAAGATCAATTCGCCGAAATGGTGAGTGATGCAGAAAAACAAGGTTATGAAGGTATTATGGTTCGTAACAATACACCATACGACGGTAAACGATCCAAAAACCTCCTTAAAGTTAAGAAATTCCATGATGCAGAATATACCGTTAAGCGAGTCGATCTTGGCGATATGCGTTTCGTAGAAAATGGCCAAGAAATCGTTAAGGATGTACTTCGAAATATCATTATCGAACATAAAGGTTGCGATGTGGCGGTAGGATCCGGATTCTCGAAAGAGGAACGTGAATACTATTATGCAAATCCAAACGAACTACTCGGTAAGATCGTAACTGTACAATATTTCGAAGAAACAGAAAATCAAATGGGTGGTCTTAGTCTCCGCTTCCCAGTAATTAAGCATATTTATGAAGGTGCTAGAGACTGCTAATTTAAGTAAAACAATAAAACAATATAGATCATGGGTTTAGATATGTACCTTACAAAAAGACATTATGTCAAACAATGGGATCACCAAACTCCCGAAGAAAAGTTTGAAGTATCAGTTACTCGAGGCGGTAACGATTATCCTCAAATCAATCCTAGTAAAGTTAAGTATATTGAGGAAGAAGCCGCATATTGGCGAAAAGCAAATGCGATTCATGGATGGTTCGTAGAAAACGTTCAAGATGGTATTGATGAATGTCAGGAGTCTTATGTTAATCCACGACAAATCGAAGAACTTCTATGCGCTTGTAAAGAAGTTCTCGAAAATTCTAATAAGGCAACTGAAATTCTACCAACGAGCAAAGGATTCTTTTTCGGAAGTACCGATTACGATGAATGGTATCTACAAGACTTAGAACATACCGCTATCATTTGTGCAGAATTGCTCGAAGATCTTAATGAAGATGGTCGTTGGCCTTACGATCTTACATATCAATCTTCTTGGTAATCGAAACAAATCATCAAATTCATCATATAAATTAAAACAATAAAAACATGCGTAAAATTAAAACACAACGAGACAAAGAGCTTTACGGCGAAATGATTAATGTAGAATCTGAGCAATACATGAATATGCTCAAGGAAAACTTTAGACGAGAGTACACTAAAGCATTTACCGTCTATAACAAAATTAAGCTTGAAGATCTTGGCCAAACATTCCGCAATTATGATGGCGATCTTCTGAGATTAATTGGTCAATTCGAACAAAAGCTCATGTTAGTTCAACATGTAGAAACTGGCCGATGGTTTAAACTTCCTACTAGAGAAGTTCAATGGGGTTTCGAACAGAAACGAAAAGAAGAGGAGCAAGATATATAATTTATGGATATCAAACTTCCGATAATTTTACAAAAGAAACGTAGTCCTAAATATGTCGTCATTATGGCAGATGAATGGATGAACGATGAGGATGATCCGGATTGGTTTATTCGAGTAAGTCATCGAAAGAATAAAACTCACGCTGAAATTCGATATTCTATTATATTAAAGAAAGAAATAGATCGTTGGGTACGAGACTTCAAAAAAGACGGTTACGTTGAATATAAAGACTTTGATCTAAACAATCTAGCAAAAACAAAACTACTAGACTAATGGGTAATATTAAAGACTTTGACAAATTCGTAGACGAATCTCATGGATGGGATAAAGAACTTGAAGATGCAAGAATGATGCGAGGAAGCGCTGAAGGTTTAACATCTTGGGCAGAAAGAAAAATTGCAGAGACTCGTCCTGAAAACTTTAAAGAGGGTGTTATCAATCCGGTTCAAGAAGAATTAACATTGCCTATCAACGATGCCATTGATAGAAATGATCCGGTTTTGATTGCTGTTCGTGCAATGAAGGATGCGAATGCTAAAAAGAAAATGGAACAAAACCTAAACAAGAAAAAGCGAGTTTATGGTAAACGTCGAGAAAAAATGGAAGATGATCTTTGGGTGATTACTCGAGAAATAAAAGACTTACTTAAAGAGAGATCTATCCTTTTCCAAGATATGGAGCTTGAAGCTGGCCAAATTCAATCTGGTGGTGGACAGATCGACGATGCATTCGGTAATCGTTACGGAGAAGAGTTAAATCGCGTAGAATCTGAAATTGAAAAACTTACAATCAAGCGAGATAAACTCGAAAAAATGCTTTCTTATTAATGAGACTTAAATCGTTCAAAGATTTTATATTAGAAGGTATGCAAACATCAATGGGTAATAATCCATCTGGTGAGAAGTATACTATGTCTCCATCTACAAACACTAAGGCACAACAATCTACATTAAAGCAGGCAAAATTAAGTGATGATGAAGAGGATGAAGATCCATGGAATCCTTCTATCATAAACAAATCTGCTGCAAAGGTTGCGGGTGATAATGTTGCATATCATAAAATGTCTGAAGGTGGATTGGGTGATAATCAAATAGCCGGTCAACCGGTATTTACTCAACACGTCGATAAGTCCAAACAAGGTTATCAAGATGCCATGTATTATGAAGATGACGAAGACGAACGCGAAGAAGAATAACCTATTAAATATTTATATATGAAGAAACCTGTTGCAGTATTTACTATCGTAAAAAACGAAAAGTATTTTATGCCTATCTGGTACAAATATTATACCAGGTACTTTCCAAAAGAAGATATTTACATCTTAGATCACCAAACAACCGACGGTTCATTACTTAATATAGATTGTAATATCATTCCAGTTAGTCACGATAAAGCGTTTGATGCGATTTGGCTAATGGATACTGTTAATAATTTTCAAAAGGAATTATTGAAGAAGTATGAATATGTTATTTTTGCAGAAGCCGACGAAATTTTAATTACATTAGAGAATCCTAATCATGACTTGCGTCAACACGTAGAAGATATGAAATTAAATGGAAAGAATTTTGATGTGGCTTTTAGTTGGCAATTACAACATAATAATATTTATGAAGGAGACTATGATCCTACAATTCCTATATTACAACAAAGAAGAACTTGGGCTAGAGAAATGGCATTCGATAAAACTCTTATCTCGGCAGTTCCATTAGATTGGGACATCGGATTTCATGATACGAAATACAGAAGACAACAAGATTACTTCGACGGTAAAAATAAAATCCATCCAAATAAAAATCTAATTTTGCTACATTTACATCATTTAGATTATCAGATCTTTATGAAAAGGAAGCTTAATTTTTCTAACTATAATCTAGCGGATCAATTACATCCTGGTGATGCGTTTCAACAGAGATTAAAAACTAAAAAGGAGCTTAGAGATTTTTTTCATCAATATGAAGATCTTCTTGTAGAAATTCCACACGATTTCCCTATCGTTATCTGAAACTTTTGATAAGTTTTTCATATAATTATTAAATTCACTATATATGCATAAACATCTAGAATTCGATACATTCGAACAAGCCTTTGCAGGCAACATAGAAAGCATTTACAAAAATCCTGAATATGAATTCATATCTCGTATCGGTGATTGTTGGGAAAGAACTCGCCATTCATACGAAGTAAAAGATATGAAATCTTACAAATTCAATAATGAATCACTCGGAAAACTAGATTATGGTTATATCGAAACGTTTTATGATTGGGTTACTTCTGGATCTGCTGATACCGAAGCGGCATTTAAAGAATATCCTAACGTCGCTAAGTTTTTGAAGAAACCTGAAAACTCAGAATTGCCTAAAAACTTCAATACCTTTTACGGTCCTCGTATGGTTGCTCAACGACCATCCATTATCAAAGAACTTACAGAAAATCCAAATTCGAGACGAGCGGTTATTTCAATCTTAAAGGATTCTGACTTAGCTTTACTAGGTACTGACGAAACTTTAGAATTCCCATGTACGGACAGTGCAACCTTCTTTATCCGTAATGGTAAATTAAATTGTCATGTACACATGAGATCTCAAAATATGGTTACCGTCGTAAAACTCGATATGTATCTTTGGGCTAGATTTACATGTGAAATGGCCGAAGAACTTGGCGTTGATACCGGAATATTCTCATCTTCTATCGTATCAGCACACGTTTTCGAACGAGATCAAGAATACTTACAATCAATTAACATAATCCAATAATGAAGAAAACAAGAATATTTTACGCGGTTCAAGTTTCGAATTTTACGAACACGGACCTTGGGCCTATGTGGCTTTTACGAAATGATGCATGTACTAATATTATGGTTGGTATTGTTTCAACACTTTTGAAAGATCGAGAAGATTATGAATTTCTAATTAAACTTCCTTTTGAAGAAGATTGTTTAGATATTGATAATCTATTTGCATTATTTGAAGAAGAATATCGAGATAGAATTAGCTTCCTTCGAGAGCATATTCCGATTAGTCCAGTTACAAGTCGATTCAATTTTGATATGAATTTCTATATGGAAGAAAAACATTGGCTTAGCGATGTTGATGTTATGATTAATGATGAAAACACATTGACTAAAAATTGGAATGTTTTCTTTAAGACAATCGGTAAAAATGTTCCGATCATGTCAACTAACTATTTCTTAGATTCTCCTATTGCAAATAAAGTCGATGAAAAGATTCGCTACTATGAACGTCAAATGGAATCATTTATTAATTCAGATATAGCAGTCTTTCAATGTGAAGCCGGAATGAACGAAGCAATGGAAGCATATGATATGCTATTCAAATCAAGAGATCTAATTAAACGTAAATCAGTGTGGGGTGTTGGTTGCCATGCACAAGAAATTATTAATCATCATACAAGTGAAGAATATTCTAAACCAGTTATTTACTTCGGCAACCGTATATCTGATACCGCAAATCGATATACAAACTATGATTCTTTCGCTGAAGCAATCGGTAAACTATCTAAAATTACTGATATTGAGTTTGAAGCTATAATGCTTAATCCTACAAGAAAAGCAACCGATGAACAATTAGAATTAATCGAAGAATTATCTAATGGTCGCGTTGAAGTAATGTCTAATCGAGAAAAATTTACTCGTGAAGATTATTTGAAATTCATTAATCGTGCACATATCAGTTGTAATTTATTCGTAACCGAAGTTCATGGTGGTGTTACTCATTGTGAAGCAATGCTTGCTAAAAACGTATTGGTCGTTCCTAATGTAAACAACTACAAAACAAAATTCGAAAAGGCAAATATTGAATATCCATTCTTAGTTGAGGTTGATTCAAATCAAACACACAAACCTAATACTGATCAGATTGCCGAATCATTAGCGAAGGCCTTAGAAATGTATCAAAACGATCGAGAATCATTTGATGCACTCGGTGAAGTTTGCTACGATCTCGGGTATAAATACGAATCCTATGAATCGGCATCTGAACGAATCCAAAATGATATTGAAACTCTATTGTCCTTAAAAGAAACAAATTAATTTTGCCTACATATAATAATTATGGCGAAACTAATTATTCTTGAAGGTACATCTAGAACAGGCAAAACGACCATAGCTAATTATTTGAAAGATAATGGCTATGGTCGTATCATATCTCTTAAAAACAAAATGCCTGAAGATTGTGATTTATCTTCTTTCTATAAAGGCACATTCATGTCATACGATGCCTTCTTTCAAGCCTTTCCTGAAGAAACATTTATATTGGATAGATCATTCCTTAGCGAAATGGTCTATTCTGCTTTCTTCAATCGAAAAAGATCTATCTCAAATGAATACATCTCAGAATTTATCAAAACACATGACATTCGCTTGTTTCATCTATGGAACAAACACGAAGACTATATTAAACGAGGCCCTAAAGAATCATTCACATATTCATCAACCGAATATGATGAAATCTTGCAATATTTCGCAAAGGCTTTAGATATTACTCGTGAATTAAATTGGACTACAATAAATACATCTGAATACTCAATTAACGAATCAATCAATATAATTAAACAAAATTTATGGACGAAATAACAAAACCAATTGCCATAGTCACAGGATCTGGTGGACTTATTGGCTCACAATCAGTAAAATTCTTACATGATAAAGGATTTTATGTAGTTGGAATTGATAATGACATGAGATCTTATTTCTTTGGCGAGGATGCATCCACTAAAGAAAATAATGAAGCGCTATCAAACGATTACAAAGACTATGAAAGTCATAACATTGATATTCGAGATTATCGTACGATTCTCGATCTATTCAATCATTATGGTGAAGCTATCGAAATCATTATCCATACCGCTGCTCAACCATCACACGATTGGGCTGCGAAAGAACCATTAACCGATTTTAGCGTTAATGCAACCGGTACAATTAATCTTCTCGAAGCTACTCGAGTATGTTGTCCTAAAGCAACATTCATCTTTACATCAACTAATAAAGTGTATGGTGATCGCCCTAATTATCTTGATTTAGTTGAAGAAGATACTCGATACGAGTATTATGATGGTGCATATTGGCCAGGATCTATCGATGAAGATATGTCAATCGATCAATGCAAACATTCAGTATTCGGTGCATCTAAAGTTGCAGCTGATATTATGTGCCAAGAATATGCACGTTATTGGAATATGAATATTGGTATTTTCCGTGGTGGTTGTTTAACTGGTCCAAATCATGCTGGTGCTGAACTGCATGGATTTCTTTCATATCTAATTAAATGCATGGTTAATGATAAGCCTTATACAATCTTTGGGTATAAAGGAAAGCAAGTACGAGATAATATTCATTCATGGGATCTTGTTAATATGTTCTGGCATTACCACCAAAATCCTAAACCTGGCGAAGTTTACAATGCCGGTGGTGGTAGAGATAATTCAACATCTATCCTCGAAGCAATTGCATCGGTTAATAAACTACGAGAATCAGATGGCCTTGAGCCATGGTCTAACTATACCGTCTCCGATGAGGCCAGAATAGGTGACCATCAATGGTACATTTCTAATCTTCGTAAATTTAAGAATCATTATCCAGATTGGGATATTACAATCTCGTTAGAAGAAACAATCAAACAAATCTACGATGCAGAACGACAAAAAGTACACGATAGGAGTACTACTGTACAGTAGTGTAGGTACTAAAACTTCGATCTTATTGTCCGAATTCTTGTTCTTCAATAAATTTGCTGAACTGAATCCGGACACTAAGTTCGTTTTTATACCTGTTACTCCAGCAATCAAATCAAAAGTATCAAAGTATCTTTATTTACTTGAAGATCATGTTGATTATGATGTTTTGCTAATAGACCATCCTATGAAATTATCTAAATTGGATGATAAGTTTTCAGGATTCTTTTCTTATATGTTAAGAAACAATTTCTTTGGTGGTGCCATTGATCCTAGATGTAAAATGAACTATATCGTTTGTTCGTATGTAACAAACGAATTGGATAAACCTTTATTCTTCCGAGTCCCTGATTCTGAGTATAATTATTTGGATTATAGAAAAATGATGGATGCCAGAATAAAGCATAATACATCCGGTCCTAAGTTTCTAGCAGCTAATAAAAAGGATGTTAGGATGTTGCAAGCATGGGATAAAATAAACTATAAAAACGTTTATTGGATAGCTAATGGATCAGATAAAATTTACGATTGGGCACCGGACGTTTTAGTTAATAATATAAAGCCATTACTCTTAGAAGATGGCATTGAAGAAAGTCTTAAAAGGATTCTGTATGTTTCTGATGATGTTTTATTCGGTTATCGAGAAAACTTAAATCGACTGAAATTAGAACCTGGAGAAAACGATAACAGAATATGCTATGCCGGATTTCTTAAAGGTAGTGTGGCTGAGAAAAGGCCAAAGATATTAAAGCAAATATTTGAAAAGAATAAACATAAAATACCTACTAGAATATTTGGTCCTGGGTCTAAGGATATTCCGGAAATACAAAACAAGCCTAATATTGAATTAATCGACGATTCATTTCAAGGTGATGATTTCTATAAATTCTTAAATCGTCAATTGGCTATTATTCATTTCGGCAAAGGTAAAGAAAACTATTCGTACATTTCAAAGTCTATTTATGATTGTGCAATTGCCGGTGTGCCATCATTGATTTATTTACCATGTGATCAGAATCGTATAATATTTGATGACGATCGTTTTTACTTTTCAAACGAAAAGGAGCTAAAAAAGATATACGATAAACTCCAAAATCTAGATGTTCGTAAGGAATATTTAGATGATCAGAGAGAATGGATTGAAACCACATTGAGTAATAAAATGTATCCTAATTTCACCTTCTCAGATTACTGCGAGGAACAAATATATACTATATCTAAACTATTTTAATATGGCAAATGGAGTATACAAAGTCACTGAAGAATTCGAACAAAGAATATGTGACTATACAGGAGCACCTTATGCGGTGACTGTAGACAATCAATCAAACGCCCTTTTTCTTGCATTAATGTATGAAAAAGTTAAAGGCAAAGAAATTTCAATTCCTGCAAGAACATATCCTTCAGTACCTTGTGAAATTATTCATGCCGGTGCAATGGTTAAATTTGAACCGGTTAAAGGTAAGACTCTCAAAGGTGCATATCAATTAAAACCTACGAATGTATGGGATAGCGCTTTGTTATTTAGCGCTGATATGTACAAACCAGGAACTCATATGTGTTGTTCATTTACCGGACCTTACAAAACATTTAAGCTAAGTAAAGGTGGATGTATCTTAACAGATAATTATGATGCATATCTGTGGTTTAAACGAGCCAGATATAGCGGTCGTCGAGCAGTATCTTATCATGAAGATAACTTTGATATGCTAGGCTGGAATTTTTATATGATGCCTGAATTAGCTGCAAGAGGATTATTATTAATCGATCAGTTTTGGAGACCGGATGGTACTAGAATAAAAAACAAGCCACAAGAATTACCTTATCCGGATTTGAGTAAATTTGAAGTTTACACCAAAGCCAATCGAGATGTCGAATAAAGTAATATGTATCGGTGCCGATGGTTTAGCCAAGCAGTGCTTAACTTTATTAGAGCAATGGAGCTATGCAAATTATGACTATTGGTTTTTTGATGATGTTAACGAAAATCCTAATGGTTATGGCTATAATTTAATAACATCAAAAGAAGAATTAGAGCATCTATGTTCTACTAATTTCTTTCAGCATTATGTTATATTATTAGGCAATCCTATTCATAGAAAGTATTTTGATGAATGGTTGAATTCGTTCAGATTAACTCCAATACCATTGATAAGCGAATACCCTAATTCTAATATTGCTGGTGAATATGGTGAAGGATGTATCGTTTTGAGTCAAGCATTATTGGAACCTTGTTCTTCAATAGGAAAACAGGTATTAATGAATGTTGGAGCTAAGGTTTTCCACGATGCAATTGTCGGCGACTATTGCGAATTAATGCCTGGATCAACTATTCTAGGAAAGGCTAAGATAGGAGATCGTTGTCGAATTGGATCTAACGCTACAATTCTGCCAGGTGTAGAAATATTCGATGATGTTATTATTGGTGCTGGTGCTGTTGTTACAAAGAACATTTACTATCCAGGGACTTATGTTGGAGTACCGGCAAGGAAAGTTAAATGATATATACTAAAAATATAGACAGCAAAATGTTCAAATTTTTCAATCAATTTATTGGTGAAACTTTCACATACGAAAACATCCCTTTTGACGTAATCAACGAAGCCTTAAATGAAGACGTTAGCAAAGATCATAAATTTGGTATTTGTATGACTACGTATAAGATTGGTGGTGATGATGGTGGTGTTCAAGGTAGAGCTGGTAAAATGACTACTGAAAAAGTTTTGAAAGAATCTCTTCAATCTATTAAAGATCAGACTTACGATAATTACAAAGTTTATCTTATGGGTGATGGTTATCCTGAAGATGAATGGCCAAAGATCGAAAGCCTAGCAAAGTCTATAATTCCTGAAGGAAAACTTTATTGCGAAAATCGAAAAGAGCCAGGAGAAAGAGGAAAGTATGAAGGCGAAATTGTTCATTTGACTGGTGGTAATACGGTAGCAAATGGTGCTATTAAGCAAATGAAAAAGGATGGAATTAAGTTATTTGCTAGATTAGATCATGATGATGCTTGGAATAAGGATCATCTTAAAACTCATGCTCAAGTCTATACTCAATTTCCTGAAACCGCATTAGCTTTAACTCGTGCTAGAAAGAAACGTGTTCGTGGTGACAAAGGAACTTACATGTATTTCCCGGAATCAGATAATAATGATGTTGATTACAATAACTATACGTTAGGCCTTGGAGGTCAATGTCATAGTGGATTAACTTGGGATATGAGTAAAGTTGGTTATATGAAATATCGTACATGGGATCAGCAAAAATCCACAGATCCTCGAAGAAAGGAATGCTATCCTGGTGACTGGGACAATACTGAACGTATTAAAAGAATCGTCGAAGACGAAGGAAACAAACATAAAATGGTCTATGTTCCTAAATTAACGGTTAAATACCGTAATTCCGATGGCAAGTTCTAAAAGCCATAAAAACCACCACCAGAAATGATCGTCTAGGATCATAACTATTTTCACTTAATAATATACACACTAAATAATTTCAACTTTTCGAAAAAAAGTTGTGCAAAAATTTTTTTATTCCAAGTTTTTTTATTATATTAGTAATATACAAAAATAACTAATATGCGTAAAAAACGAAGCGATAGAAACCACATCATATACAAACTAACTAACACGGTTACTAACGAAACCTATGTTGGAGTTACCGTGGTAACTGGTCGTGCATACCTCAAATCACTTCGTTCACGATGGATTCGTCACATCTACAAAGCTACTAAATGTATGGCTGATTATCCTATCAGCGAATCTATTCGCGAATATGGTGAAACATCTTTTAATCGTGAAATACTCGAAATTGTACGAGGTAAAGCAAAAGCATTTCAACGTGAAGCTGAATTAATTAACGAATACAAACCGGTACTTAATACAAGAATGCAACACTAGAAACTTTAAATCATTAAAAGCATATAAATAATATATGAGACAATTACCTACATATCAAGAATTTGTAAATGAAGCTGCAAAGTATTCATCAATAAACATCTTCGATGTTGATGATACATTGGTAGTTACAGATTCAAAAATCAGGGTAACCGATCATGAAACTAAGCAAACGTACGAATTAACTCCGAAAGAGTTTAATGAGTATGAAGCACAACCTCATCACGAACTAGATTTCACTGATTTTCAAAACCCTGATATTCTTAAAGCCGGAAAAATTATTGATTGGGTTTTTGATATCCTTAGGAAAACCATGAAAAAAGGAAAACGAGTAGGGATCATAACTGCTCGTGATGATGCAAAACTTATATACGATTTCCTTATTCATCACGGAGTCGATGTTAATCCTAAATATATCTTTGCGGTTAATGATCAGAAAGGTGGATATAGCGGAAACACAATTGCTGAACGCAAAAAAGAAGCGTTCTTACGTTTAATACATCTAGGATTTACCGACTTTACTTTCTTCGACGACGATCAAGAGAATATTAGATTGGCAAAGGAATTAGATAAAGAACATCCTGAAGTTAGAGTAAAAACCCGGTTAATCAAGCAGAAATGGATACCAAGAAAATGAAAACTATTCGTAGATTAGAGCAAAAGTTAAATATCTACTCAAACATTGTTACTGAAATTGCTGCACTAAGCGCTGCATCAACCAAGAAGGTTGCATGTATGGCAATTAAAAAAGACTTCTCAAAAATTGCATCCTTTGGATATAATGGTTCATATCCTGGTGCCGATGTATATGAAACAACCGGAACCATCGAAGAATCTCTTGAACCTGGCAAAAGCGGATTAATTCATGCTGAGGTTAATATGATTGCCAAGTTCAAAGAGAATGATCCTGAAAATTATATTGTTATTCTCACTTTAAGTCCTTGTAAAGAATGTACTAAAATTCTTACGACGGCAGGATTCAAATGGGTTTATTGGTTAGAAGAATACCGAAACACCGATCATTTGAACATTTTCGACAAATGTGGAGTGATGTACGGTAACATCGAAAAGCTCCATCAAGATTATCAAGACCTTATCATGTAATATACTTCTGGGTGTTTGATATATAATAAAACACCTGGGTACTTATGGCTACGAGTCAGAACATTGATGGGCTTATCCTCACTTACAATTACAGATTTCTTGTAGACTTTTCAAGAGAAAAGTTCGATATAACTGATATACGGATTAAGTTCACAAAGCCTGGACGAGAATCATCTTATCGAACGTATGCAAATATACAAACATTGTATGAGGCATTCAGAACTATATTGAGTGCAACAGATTTTCAATGTTATGTTGGAATGTATGGTATTATTGAAAGTTGTAAAATAAACAACCTATCTCTTAATTTTGAGAATCAATATACAGTAAAAACTATTTCTTCGTTAATACAGGTACAAAAGAATTTTAAGTACGATTCATATAGAAATAAATTCAATTCTTCTCAGGTTGAAAATTATGACAAGTACATATACAAAAAATTTACTATGTATAAGGCCGATGTAGATACGATATTGCAATACCGAAATTCTACGTATATAGATCCTTGCTGGATTGATCCTGATTATTTTGATGGAGATACACTTAAGCTAGTAAAATTCTGAGATATATAAATTTAAGAAAAAAAGACAAATAAATGGCCAACTTTCCTAATAAGCAAAAATACAGGTTAGATCTACAGCGCCCTCTAACCTGGCAAGAAGGGGATGAAAACGAAAGATATCCTACCCAATGGGAATCGGATAGAGATTATGTCGTTGGTCAGGTAGTTCTTTATGATGATTCATACACCGTCGGTGCTACAAGCTATGGTTGTTTGAGTTATCATCAATGTATTGTTGACAATGCTGGACAGACTCCTGGTTATCCTGTAGGTGCTACAAACCCTTCTCCAAATTCGTTTTGGAATCGAATAGGTTCTTGTGGAGCTGATTCAGGTGGTGGCGCATTAGGACCTCAAGGTGCAGCTGGACCACAAGGTGCTGGTGGTCCACAGGGAGATCAAGGTTTACAGGGTGCTACTGGTACTGGAGCTACAGGTCCTCAGGGTGCTCAAGGACCTACTGGTTTATTAGGTCCTCAAGGTTCTCAAGGTAGTATTGGTAATCCTGGTCCTCAAGGTGTTCAAGGCGTTCAAGGTTCTGCTGGTTCACAAGGTGCTACTGGTGTAGGAGTTACTGGTTCACAAGGTGCTCAAGGCGCTATTGGGCCTGGTGGTACAGGTACAGTCGTGTTTCACCAAATGTCAAATATTCAAAAAGGTATAAATGATACCGATGAATATTTCTTTGCATTTGAGCCTACTAACAATGAGGCTGGTGGTACTACTGGAACTGGAAGTTGGGTAGAGGTTGCTAGATATTTACCCGGTGCTTACGAAATACAAAATTTAACTTTACAAAATTACGGAGAGACTATATTCTCTCCTGACGATTTTACTATTTCTTTATATCGCGTTAGTGGATTATTGTCAGCTACACCTGCGCTTGTAGATAGTTGGAATATCGTTGGCCAAACTATCGGAGCTGGACAGGGATATATTTTCGGACCGACTGCGTTCACGCTTTCTCCAAACAATAGATACTATTGGGGTGTAGAAATCGGTTCAACTTATGGATCACATGTTGGTGCTACGTTTAGCTTCACTATTCAAGGCGAACAACAAGTTAAAGGACAAACAGGAGCAGCTGGACCACAAGGTGCCACTGGTTCACAAGGTGCTGCTGGATTACAAGGTGCACAGGGTGCTGCAGGAACTGGTGCAACTGGAGTCACGGGACCTACTGGTCCTACTGCCCCTATTGGTCCAATGGATGCATATTTCTCAGCTTGGTCGTCTGGTTCAACTGCACAAACAGTTATTAGTACTGGTGCTGCAGCGCTTAGATTAGATAATACAATACTTAATACGAGTACGGCAGTATTCTCAGAAGTAACCAATGGATCTGGTGAAGTTGTTGCGGTTCAACTTGAAGGTGGTTACAAATATTATATTGAATATAAATTAGGAATTAATGAGCAATCTGCTGATACTCAATTTAATGCGAACATTCAATATCAAATTGGTGGCACCGGAACTTGGACTTCGTTAGATGGTACTAAGCTAGATTGGGAAAATCCTAATAATTCAAATGTTTCCACCGATAGTGCAAGTGGAATATACAACGCTACGACTAACGATAAAATTAGAGTTTGGATTGATAACGTTGGAAATGGTGATATTCGATTATCGCCAAATGCTACCTCATTAAATATAATCAGGCTCACGGGAGCGAAAGGACCGACTGGTCCTCAAGGTCCTGCCGGAGCCGAAGGACCAACTGGTCCTGCTGGACCAAGCGGACCTACTGGTGCTTTGTTAAACGATGTGTCTTATGGTGAAATTATTGCAGAGTCTGGTGTAACTTTTCCAGCAAGCGGTTCAACTTCCGGGTGGGTCGGTGGTACTGCTGGAAATTTCTATAATATGACATTTGGTTCTGGTAGTGGATCTACCGGAAATAGTTGGAATATCGTTGAAGATGGTACATATCAATTCATTGGTGCATTTTCTTTATCTTCAAATACTAATAATTCCGAAATATCATTTCAATTACATAAAAATGGAAATCCAATACCTGAGGCCAAGGCTACTAGAGCATTTGGCAGCAATAATACTGCAGGTTCTTTTGTAATAACAGCTTTAGCAACCGCAACTAATGGAGATATTTTTGATCTTAGAATTTCAGCGGATCAAGCGATCGTTTTAACATCTAACGGTATTAGTTGTAACCTTACAAATCTAGTTGGTTATGGAAACACTGGACCTACTGGACCTCAAGGTCCTACCGGTTCTACTGGCGCTCAAGGTGCTACCGGTTCTGGTGCAACTGGTGCACAAGGACCTACTGGTCCAGAGGGACCTCAAGGTGCTTTAGGTTTTCAGGGTGCAGCTGGATCTCAGGGTGTTATAGGTAATACTGGCGCTCAAGGTGTACAAGGTTTTCAGGGTGCAGCTGGATCTCAAGGTGCAATTGGTGCGACTGGTACTCAAGGTTCTACCGGTGCTCAAGGTTCTATAGGTATTACCGGTTCTCAAGGTTCTACTGGTGCTCAAGGTCCAGCTGGAGCTCAGGGTGATACTGGTTCTACTGGTGCTCAAGGTTCTATAGGTAATACTGGCGCAACTGGTGCTCAAGGCCTACAAGGTCCTACTGGTGCTCAGGGTGCAATTGGTTCGACTGGTACTCAAGGTTCTA
>Ga0181591_10000630_pt1 | contig 28704 bp, 40 predicted proteins | sample 071ome_33_FD_133757 | JGI IMG/M metagenome (GOLD analysis project Ga0181591, IMG submission 133757) | Coastal salt marsh microbial communities from the Groves Creek Marsh, Skidaway Island, Georgia - 071412AT metaG (megahit assembly) | ecosystem: Environmental > Aquatic > Marine > Intertidal...
CATTGACGACCCCGTATGGCAGATAGGGCAACGAGACAACGGGATTTTTGACATTGCTTTCGGTGACATTTCCGTAGACTTGGTTCCCCTTTCAAAAGCCATTATTCAACTAACAAGAGCCACACCTACTGACGAAGCCTCCGACCCGCAAATAGGTTTCTTCGGCACTTCTCCTGCGGGGAAAACTGCCGTTGGCGTTTTAAACGGACTAACAAGCGCAGGAACGGGTGCGTCAACTCCACCCGGAGCAGGTGACACCGCACACGCTGATTTTGTAACGGCGGTAACTCAACTCAACAACAACATTGACGACCTTCAATTAAGGTTGGATGACCTCATTACTTCTTTGAGCAACTTGGGGTTGGTGTGATGGGGCGACTTGTAAACGAACTGATGCAGACCTGTGAGTTTTGCAAGACCACATCGCTGCCTCTCGCTGTTTCAGCCCGCTACCTCAAAGGAGAACAGGTCGTTATCCACGAGTGCCCTACCTGCGGCTACATGCGCAAGCATGGTGACATGGGACCTGTGGGAAAAAAGAACTCGCTTAAAAAATCGGTACTGCGGTTGAAGGCGAAAAAGTACGGGCCACTATCAAAAGCACTCCTTAACCACAACTTGGGCCGACAAGTTTAGAATGGATTTTTTATACCAAAACTTCCTGTGCGTGCCATGGCCAGTCCGTTTGATGTTGCGTGGGCAATACTCAAAGCCGACCCTTTAGCAAGACTCTATGCTCCTACTCCCGCAGATAATACCATGTCGGCCAGTCAAACAATTCACCCCGCTGCCGTCGGTATGGCCCGGCGAGCCGCAGGCCCATTTGCTGTGGGAATGCCGGAAATAACCAAACCTTTCCTTGACGAACCACAGGAAAACTTACCCTCATGGTTAAGAAGCGACCCAAACTTACCCCCAAACTTTGACACACAAACTGACACAAGGATGCGTGGAGGCCAGAATGGACTCTTCAGTTTATATTCACAAGCAACCTCAAGAGCACCGACTTTCATACCACCAAATGCGAAGAGGGTTTTGCCGGACTACCCAAGCAACTACGAAACAGGAACTCCACATGCAAAACTCTTGAGTGCTTTAAGGGAAAACCCTTTCGGTAGCCATACAGAAGTTGGCCCCAAGATGACACCGGAAGAGGTTGCTACTGGTGAACCGGCTGTAAGGGCTTTTGATGAAATAATACCGTGGCAAGGGCGAGATGATTGGGTAAGAGGAAATGAACGAGCACAAGCGTTCCGAGATAGCATTGCCGAGCATCGTCAAATGATGAACCAATAAGTTTAATTTCTGCACCGCACTCGGCTTTCACATGCTGTTGCCGACACTGTTCTTCCTCTCTTTCATAGTGGGGTTTGTAGCAGTATGGCTGGCTACCCCCGACCCCACTGACACCGTAATTTTCATTGAAGACGAAGCGGCTTTTCATCAAGCCTGTTTCAACGGAATGCGGAGGGGCATCCAGTGAAGCCTTTTGACGCCGCTTGGGCTTTGCTCAAACAACTGCCCATAAATTACGGGGCAAAGGAATGCCCTTGTGGTAGCGGGCTTAGGAGTCTTGATGTAGGGCATTTTTATCCCAATGAATTGAGGTGTAAGTTATGCCATCAACGAAAAATGGAAGAATGGTTTGAAGGAAACGAAGCGGAAATTGAGCAAGGTGCAGACCAGCAAGGGTATTCAATGAATGACCCAAATGCTTTTCCTCAACAATTCCAAGAGCAAATGGAGTGATGAAGTATGCGGAGAGGGATTCAATGAATTATACTTGTCAAACTTGTAGTCGTGAAATGCGCACTTCGTGGACAAAAAAGAAAGTTGTGAACTGTACCCGATGCTGTCGCTTGATGAGGGAGGCGATGGAGTGAACATTTCCATCTACGAGGTTGGCCCTCGTGATGGACTCCAAGCATTGAAACAGCCCGTTGAAACAGCAACCAAACGGCAACTGATTGCGAGTTTATACGACGCAGGCTTGCGGTCTATAGAAGAAGTGAGTTTTGCTCACCCCCGACTTGTACCGCAGATGGCCGATGCTGAGGAAGTGTTTGACCGAGGAAGTGCGTTGGTCATGAACAAGCGTGGCTTTGACCGGGCCGTATCGGCTGGCGTAAAAAAGTTCAACATCGTGTTTAGCCCGTGCGAGACTTTCAACATGGACAACATGGGCAAAACTCGCAGCGAAATTGTGCTAATGTACAAGACCTTCATGGACAAAGTGCCCAAAAAGAATGTGCGAGTGTACATTAGTATGGCGTTTGGCTCGCCCGCCAGTGGCCAGCCCAGTACGAGCACTCTCATCTCGTGCATCCGTGATGCGAAAATGTTTGGCGACACCGTAGTATTTGCCGACACAGTAGGGGTCGGCACTCGCAAGGAGGTCGCTGAACTGGCCGAGTTAGCCAAGAATGAGGGCGTGCGGGCAGCACTTCATCTCCACCACAATGGCGAGGAGGACCGTGCGATTGAACTGGTGCGTGCCGCATTGATGAACGGCATTCATGAGATTGACTCAAGCATTGGTGGCCTTGGCGGCTGCCCGTTCGCTGATAACAGCGGGGCTAACCTATCTACTGAAACACTGGTGTCTCACCTGCACGCTTGGGGTTTCACCACAGGTGTGGATGAAGAAGCCCTCAAGGCTGCCTCTCGCATCGCTATGCAGATAAAAAAACCTATAACTACCGGGGCTATGGTCAACCATGAACCCCTTTGACCACGCTTGGTCAATACTCAAAGCCGACGCCAGTCGTCAATTGATGCAGCGAGGAAGCACATTCACATCCGACTATGCACATGGTCCAAGAGGCACGCTGTCCGAAATAGGAACTCACCTTACCCCCCACGAGTTTCGCTTGGGCACAGTTCACCCATCTCTTCACCCCGACCGGGTTCAAGCAATAGAATCAGTTACCAACCCAGTTAGAGGTCGTGGTCCATCGGTTCTTCCGGTAGGAGATGATGTTTCACTACACAATACACTGGACACTTATCAAGACAGTGGCATGGGGAGGCTCAATGATTATCAAGAAGAAATGGCCGAAAGAGACAGAATGGAAAACACACTCCCACGAGCGTTAGATGAACCAGTAACCTACATTCCCGAAAGAGATGATTTCGGCAACAAGACCGTCGCTAATTTACGACCACACCTCCCTGTAAGTTACGGAAGACAACCATATAGACCTGTAGGCGATGACTCTTACGGCATCCGTCATGCAAGCAAAATGTCCGGCTACCCCATGGCGCATGAGCCAATTCCGGGGAAAATGGTCAGTGTAATGCGACGGGGCCGGGATGGTACATATAGACCTGTCACAGAACCAATGATGGGTTTCCGAAGTACACAGCCTTACACTCCTAAGTTGGGCATGCCGTCAAATGTGCAGATACCGAACATCCCTTCGGCCGAAGAGGGCGGCGTATTCAACTTGATGTGAGTAAATCACTCTTCGGAACGCTTCCCGATGATGTCGTCAATGCGCAGGATGCTGATGCTGACTTCGCTTGCTGACTGAATCGCCTGCTTCACCAACGCCAATGGTTCGTATACATTCAGCCCAATCATAGAGCAAACGCCACCCTCCTCAATGTTTGGACCAAAGTCGGTCTTCCCAAGCAGATGGGCGCTGCGTAGGGCCAGCACCGTGTCCAGCGGGTCAAAGCCAGCGTTCTCGGCGATGGTTGCAGGAATCGCCTCCAAGGCGTCTGCAAAGGCTTCAATGGCCATTTGTGCCCGGCCACCAATCTCAGCCGCACGATTGCGTAGAGCGAGCGCAGCGTGAATGTAAGACGAGCCACCGCCCGTCACGATTTGGTCGCTGTTGTAGGCTAAGCAGACCACACCGATGGCGTCATCAAAGCCACGCTCGGTTTCGTCAAGAGTTTGCCGAGTGGCTCCTCGCAGGACGAGTGTCGTGACATTGCCTTTGCCGGCTACGACGATGTAGTCCATGTCACCAATCGTGCGCTGCTCCAACTCAGTCGGCTGCGTCACTCCACCAATGTCTTCCACAGTGTGAGCGATGGGTGTGTCCAGCAACGCTGACATGGCGTCAAGGGTAGTAGGGGGGACACGATGTGCAACACTGATACCCTTCTTGGACAGAAGGGCCGCCACGAGTTCGTTCACACTGTCTCGGCAGAACACCGCCCCTCCTTTGGGAAGGAGTTCAGCAAGAGCGTCTACCTTTGCCTCCCACACATCCTTGGTGGTGTACTGCTGGTAGTTCTTGAAGTCACCAACATTCTGCACATTGACTTGGACATTGTCGTCCTTCTTTGACGACAACCCTGTGTTGAGTAGGATGATACTCTTTGTAGGCGTTTTGCTCATGCTCGGCATCATGAAGGTCGTGTTGAGCACAACTCCGTTGAAACAGTATGAATCCTCCAAGGAGGCACCGGGCTGACATACTACATTGATGCGCTTTATGTCACCGTTGGCTTGCTCTACTGCATCCACGCACAGGCTGGAGACATGGTCCATGCTGCTTTCCAATGACTTGCCGGTGATAGCCGTCTTGGCCACATTGAGCAAGTCTTTCTCGCTGCCCTTTGCCGTCTCGGTAATAGCCTCTACTGCCCACTGAGCAGCCTGCCTGTAACCACGACACACCACATTCGGGTGCAAGCCTTTGTTGAACAAGCCTTCTGTGTTGGCGAGCAAAGAACCAGCCAAAATGGTCGTCGTCGTCGTACCGTCGTAGCACATGCTTTCTTGGGTGTTTGCCGCTTCCACAATCATCTTTGCACCGGGGTGACTGATGTCAAGTTGTTGCAGGATGGTAGCACCATCGTTAGTGACGATGACATTTCCGCCACCGTCTACCATCATTTTGTCCATGCCCGCTGGGCCCAAGGTAGACCGTACCGTATCGGCGATGGCCTTTGCTGCTCGGATGTTCATGCTTTGCGCTGTCTGTTTCTTTTCATTTGTCATAGGTTCCTCTCCTACCATTCAACCTCGTATTCTTTGATGGAGCCGGTTTCACGGCATCGTGCTTTAACGAAGCCTTCCGTGTTACCGAACTTCCACAGGTCGTACGAGAGTTGAGCGTCTTTGAGGCAATACTCGGCTACTTTGCCGTAGTTGCCTTTCCGCCATTCCAGCGGAGCGTCGTGACTTTTCATGGACTTATCCATACCAAGTGTGTGAATGCAAGCATCGGAGAGCGGGATAGTTGATTTAGAAGCCGACCTCAGTTTGGCCGAGGTATCAATCAGTGTCTCGGAAGCCTTCCCAAGAAGGTCGCCGGCAGTCCAACAGTCAAGGCTGTCCCTCAGCACAGGTAGGTCAAAGCCGATGATGTTGTGCCCCACGACTTTGCCTCCTTTGGCGATATGCTCTTCAATGTCCCGGCCGAGCACTTCGGGCGATAGCGATTTGAGTTTGACGCCTTCGGGCAAAAACTCACCCGCTTGGGATTTATTACAGTAGACTGTGCCGCTGTCACCAGTCCATGTGGCTACGACGGTTGGGGAAAACATGTGGGTGTTGCCCCACCCCCCGATTTCGTGGGAAAAGTTTTCTGTTTCAATATCAATTGCCATCACACTGCTCATGCAAATACCTCCAGTATGGTGTTTATGACCTTTCTCATCTCAACAGAACACGACTTACAGATGCAGACCAACTTACTTCTGCGCTCGGCGATAGCGTAGAGCGTGTCCCTGTTGTCGGGGACTCGGCATACTATACATTCATGCATCGTCATCCACCTTTGTTTGCCGGTAGTCCTTGCGTAGCCGAGCGTATTTCTTGACACCGCTTCCGTCGGTGGTTTCTTCAAACATCTTCGCACCGTGTTGATTGTAACGCTTGTTGATGGAGTTGTTACTGCTAAGGTTTTGTTGTTTCCCGTAGGCAGAATACATGGCTGTTTTCCCCACCCAACCGTCTCCACGGGAGTCATCAAAGTCCACTTTTTCACAGGCGAAATAGGCCTTCTTCCAACCAATCTCCATGTTCTTGGCTTCTTTCGCACCCATACCGACCTTGACTTCGGCTTCAAGCCAGTGAATCAAATTGTGATATAAGTCGTACAAAATCTCCTTGGCCATGTCAATGTGGTCACCTCTTACAACCCAAGTGCCTTCAATCATGGCCATGTGATGAGCGATGATGTTGGTGTAGTTTTGCAGCCCCATGATAAAAGACGCACAGACACCTTGCTTGTGAGGGTCCATTTGTTCAACCAGTGAATAATACTCGTCAATGGCGCTGATTAGAGCGGGTACATATGAATCGTCAATGTGGAACATCTCGTTCATGACTTCCATAGCCCACTCTTCTTGAGTGTCATCATCGGACTCGTCCCACTGTAGTGCTGTCTTACCCGCCAAGTGACATATTCGCGACTTGAGTTCGCGCTGTAGGTTCTCAAAGAAGTCAGTGATTTCTTTGTAAGAAACTTCATGCTTGGTCCGTTTGTGAACGCTTGCGGCTAACTGATAGGCAACATCCTTCTTCATTTCAATGGTCCAATCTCTCCAGTACAGCAGGACACGCTGGAAAATACCCTTGTCAAGAACATGCTCTTTAATACCCTTCGGGGGGAAGGTGGTAATCCATAGTGACACTTCGGACTTGATGGTGATTGTTCCGTCACGGAGGTGTTTGGTGAGAATGTTACGACCAGTACCGGCCGAGTTAAGAGCGGATTGTAAGAATAATACAGTCCCTTCGGAGTGCTGACTTGGCTTGAGAAGAATTGAGCCTTCGTCAAAGTTCATCGCTTTCCGTCCTGCGAGCACACCGTTGCGCTGAACAGGTGGGGCTCCTTGTTCTTCGGTTACAAATGAGCCGACGAGAGCGGCGTCTGTACCAGTGCTGTAGTCAATTGCTTCTACACCAATGTCGTTACACACTTTTTGAATCGTCTCAAAGGCAACGGACTTTCCTGTCCGTGTGTCTTGTAACCAAAACACACTGACCCGTGTACATAGATTGCTACCGCCGACTGGTATTCGTACAAAGGGTAGACTTGTTTGTCCCAAAATGAAAAAGAAAGAAAGGAGACCGGGGATTTCGTTATTGATACTAACCTCTCTAAAGTGACTGAGGTACCCTTTCAAAACAGGGTATCGCTGTACGGCTTCGTACTTCTCGGCGGTGTGATTCATCATATTATTCCCTCTTCTTTTGATAGGTTCGCTCTACCTTGACAGGCTCTTCACTGGTCAAAACTTCAATGAGTCGCTGCCTCAGCGTCGGGCCCATACCCTTCACCTGTTTCAGTGATTCTACATAAAGCATCTCCTCTATGCTGCCACAAGTATCAATAAGTTTGCTCACTAAATCGGGGCCGAAGCCGGGAATTGAAAGCAACAAATCCTTACGAACATCGTTGGTTGACACACGGGTAACTGCCCGTGCCCCATGACGGCTGGCCGGCTTGTGCAATTTTTGATGGAGTTTGACGATGAACATAGCCGCCTCCACATGGTCCTTTGCCTTGTAAATGTGACAATCAAAGTCGGCCATGATGCGGGCAAAGGTGCCCATCAGTTCATTTGTCACTCGTGAATACGACACCTTGCGCCCTTGGTTCTGTGCCATTTTGATGTACTTGGCTATGTCCCCATGGACGACGAGAAACACTCGTCCACAATTGGCGTCCATGTTATCCAGTTGTCGCCACAGGTGACCGCTGTGGCTGGATTGAAAGAAATCACTGAGGCTCTTGCACTCAATGTGCCCGTCTCCCGCTTTGTAGTCACCCATGCCCTGCAAGAATTGAGACTTGACAAGCACACCTTCCTTGCGAGCCATGCGCTCCACTGCTTCAAAGAGCGGTCCACGCTCGTTGCTGTCGGCAATAAGTGGAGGGACGCTCATTCTTTTGCCTCCTTGTGGGCGTTGCAGTAGGCGCTGCCGAGCATAGACCACTGTTTACATGGCTCACCTTTGTAATTCGTGGCGCTACAAGCATAAATCAAAGCCACATCTGTGTTTTTGTGGCCGTAAGGCCCTTTGTTCAAACAGGTGAAACACATCCGGCGACCCTGCCGACTCAGTTTAGCGTCGCAAAACATACATCTACGCCTCATGTTCTTTCACCTCGCCACTTCCTGTTTTGTCCCAATATCGGCACTTGCCAATGCAGAGCCCCTTGCCCCACAACATTTTGCATGTCTGCGGGTAGTCTTTGAATACGATGGTACTCACTTGGTACCGAGTAACCCCTTCGTCTTGGTCAGCCCACTTAAGACCCATGAGATACTGAACAATTTCGTCAGCATGCTCCTGTAACTGCTCTTTGGTAAAGCGTTCTATAGGCATGAAGTTCCGCTTGCGCTTAGCGAGATATTTGACTAACTGAACACGGGCATCATGACTGGGATTTCCACCCACTTGACACGCTGCTTGGTTCAAGCAGGGAAGAATAATGACACCGTTCATACGAACAGTAGGGAGGTCTAACACTTTGTCGGACTCGTTGAAAATCTGCACCTTCTCGGTTACGGGGCGAATAGAGAGTTTGATACCGTTTGAGCCATATTCTTGATACCCACTCTTGGGTTCCATGGCTTTAAAAATGATATGCTGATGCCCGGCTTCCAAATCCTCGGTGGTGACAGGGATGCTCCAAAAACCACGCTTGGCGTTGAAAGAATTGGGTATGCGAATCAAACCACTCGTGTCAAACGGAACCATTGGGTCACAGCAGTAAAGGTCCATGTCTTTAACCCAGTCATTGACCAATTGAATACCGGCTTCCTTAATCGCCGACAAGTGAGGTCCATCGCCCGGGGTCAGCGTTTCGTCCAACGCCACCCACACATGAAAGCCGCCGCCACTAAACCAAATCCCGTGTCGGATGTTTTGCTCAAGGAGATGCTGATGCAGACGGAGTGTTTGCTCCAGTGGTATCTCGGGCTCCACTGTAGCACGGTTCCTGTCTCGGAAATTGATAGCGTCAAAGTCCATCACAAAGTGACGGATGATAGGCGTGTAGAGGTTTACCCTGCGATGATGGGGGGCTTCTGTAGCACGGTAGCCGTATACAGTCATGTAAGCGTTTGACACGCCATTCTTGCCGGCCCAGTATCGCTCAAACTGCTCTTTGCTGTTGACCAGTTTCCTGTAACCTCTTCCCTTTTCTGTGCTAAGTTCAAGGACTTCTCGTGGATAGTCAAGTTTCAACTGCATTGTCCTTCACTCTCTTTATCATATCGTCAATTGACCGCATGATGTCATTCATTTGAACTTCATCATCCGGCAACATCAGTCGTGGGCTCAACACGATTTCTGCGAATAAAATAGGGTGGGACTCGGGTTGCTCGTCCGAATAGTCGGCAAGAGTTTTGTTAAATGACACAGTAAGACGCTTGTCTCTGCCCATGTGTGCCCATGTGATTCGGCTGGATATACCGAACTTATCGTACAGATGGTATTCAATGCACTGAACCACTTTGTTCATTGCGTCATTCATTTCTTAGCCTCCTTCTTTTCTTCCAATTCTTTGAGTCGCTGGGCTGCACTCTTTGGTGTCAGCGTGTTACCCCATCCACCTTTCCAGTAGATGTCGCCACCCTCGGCCCACGCTGGGCATTCGTCCACAAAGTCGCAGTGAGCGCACTTACCGGTGGACGGCTGTGGTGGGAAGTTGTCAGTGAGATATGCCTCAATCAGTTCGTTGACGGCTTTGTTGATTGTTGTGAGGTATCGCTTACTTACTTTCTCGTAAGCCACATGGTTCTCCGAGCCGGGGACATCATCCCTGTAGCCGGCAGGGTAGAACCAGCCCCAGTGAGTGACATCCTGTAGAGGGTGGTCAGCCTTACGGAGCAGGTCCCAGTAGAAGGCCATCTCAGTTCGCATGCTTCGGACCTTGAAGTTGGTCCCGACCCATTTACCGGTCTTCAATTCCATAAGGGCTACTTTGTCCTCTTCGGTGTGGTAGGCCCGGTCAATGCTACCTGCGAAATGCACAGGTATGCTCAGTTCCTCACCATTGAAGTTAAACGGAACATCCACGAAAGCGTGGACCTCCAACTCATTGATGACGGGAAGGAACCGGTCGGGGTCCGCTTCAAGGCGAACCAGTTCCCAGTCAATACGCTGTTCAATGATAGGTTCTTCGCCCAAGTGGTACGGCTCTTCCGGTGTAGGTAGACAGTCCATGAGGAGAGCCTTGGCCCCATCACGGTCTTGCTTCTTGAGTAGTGCGTGTGCCTTTTTGTAAACAGGTCGGACATTGATATAGAACTCCTCCATGGCGTCGTGGACATTTGTCCCACGAGTCATGGCGTCCGTAGTGGGGGACTTGCGGCCTTCAATGCGCTTCTTCTTGTACTGGAAGCGACAATATCCGAAGTCGCTGGTGAGGCTGGTCTTGGTCATGCGCAGGTATTTCTCGTGCCCTTGCTCCCACTGGTAGGTGGATTTAGCATATGCTTCCCAATCCCTATCACTCATTCTTCTTCAACTCCATACATTCGCTTGGCCTTGTTGTAATAGCCCTCAATGATTCGCTCTTCCTCTTGCGTCCTCAGTCGGCTGAATAGCCGGTCCCAAAATCCCACCCTTGACCGCCTCACTTCTTGGGATTGTAGTATTCGGGTGCGAGTTCGTAGGACTCGCTCTTCGTATAGTCATCCAACCGTGTTTGCCCTCGTCGCATGGCGACCAGCAGGATAGCACAGTAGCCCATCAAATCCTTGATGACATCCTCGTCGTTCTCAATGCCTTCACTGCCTTGAATGAGGCGGCTGATTTTGTCGTCCATCCGAATACGGATGAGGTCAGCCGGTTGAGCGCCGCCTTTGTAGAACACCCGCATGGGTTCAAAGACGCTGTCACCATAGGCTTGGTTCTTCGCCACGACCATCCGTTTCACCTCGTCAAAGACTTGGATGATGCGAGTAGAGGACACCAGTTTGTTTGAGTCGGCTGGTTCATTTGGCGAGTGGGGGAAGTATTTCGTTCCCTTCTTTTCACCCTCTTTCCGGATGATGCCTTGTTTCACCAGTTCCCGTAGGCGCAGCCCAATGTATTGGCTACTCTTGGTTTGCAGTAGGTCGGATTTTCTTACCAACTCACTGCGGCCCAAGCCGGGATTTTTCGCAATCGTTCTTTTGATTTCTTCGTCAATGTCTCGCATAATGTTTCACCACTTTAGTCTACTATTTCAATGCTACCAGTATTTCTTGGGTTTAGGCTTCCCTGTGGCGTAGTCCAGCGACCAGCCGAGTGCATTGAAAATAGGCTTAATTTTTTGGGACACCAATTTGTCCACCATTTTGTCGTAGTCAAGAGTGAAGTCTTTCAACTCCTCTTCTTCATGGTAAGCGACAATGTCAGTGGGTGGCATTCCTTGAGGCGGCTCGCTCACATAGACCCACTTGACGCTGTCTCCGTTCTTGAACTTGGGATGAACACTCTTCTCCACGAGATGGAGGTTGTAGTAACGAGCACCCTTAACACCGGGCACACCCACGCTTTCTGCGTATTTATCCAGTGATTTTTGAATGCGGGTGACACCTGCTACATCAGCGATGGGGTAGTCACCTTGCTTGATACCAAGGCTGATGCCTCGCACATGGTCCACCACTTCATTTTCGTTAGCCCCACTGCACACTTTGGTGAGGACATCTCTCTCAAGAGTGCGAGACACAGGGGCGAGTGTGCTGATTTTACCCCAACGGGCTGATTTGGGTTTGCCCTCATCCTCCGGTGGCCATGAACAGACGCCATAGTAGAGGTTCTTTCCACCTACAATCCAGTAATCCATGTAGGCCTCAAACTCTACAATGAGAGCGTCGGCTTGGTGTTCTCGCTGAACCGTCTCTGTCAAATGGCGAGCAAGAGCAGGGGCTTCTTCAAAGGGGATTTGGACAAAGGCCGAGTCGGTGTGACCGTAGAGGGCGTTGTAGCCCTGCTTCTCGGACTCTTCCATAAGGAATCGGATAGCCTCACGACCACAGGCCGTGATGGCGCTGGCGATGGCGGGTGCTGACCAGCCCCAGTGGGTGCTGGCGCACATGCCGTACAGCGACGCCATGACTCGCTTGACTGCCAACTGCATGGTGTTCCAACCGGAGCGTTCTGTGTCACTTTTGGATTCACGCATGCGGCGTTTGTATTCATCTCGGAGTTCAAACATTTCAGTAACGATGCGGGGTAATAGAGCCGGCTTGCCCTGTCGCCAACAGGTACCGTCCGGCAGTTCTCTTACATCATCATCAAAGCGATACTCTCGGTCCACCTGTGACTCCCACGAAAGGTTGTGGCTGAGGATAAGTGAAGGGTACAGACCTTTGTAATCCACACAAGCAACACCTTCGTAGCGACCCGGTGTAGGTGGTGGAATGTAAGCGCCCTCATACTCGGTCTTGGAGTGAGGGCTGAGCGTTGGCGGCTTCCAGTCAGTTCGGCGACTGATGAGACCCCGTGCAAAGCGAGTGACATTGTGACAGGAGGGGAAACTGACGCCGCAGACTTGCTGGAGCGACATGTAAAACTCAAGGATGTGGTTGCGCTCATCCACCATTTTCAGCAATTCTACATCTCGCATACAGTAGTCTACGAACTCGTCAAAGCGTTCGTACCAGCCTGTGAAAACATCCATCTCCAACTTGCCACCGTAGTCCAGCACATCTTCTCCTGTGATGTGGTCCAACTTTCGGCTTGCCAACTGAGGCTTACCACTGTCTTTCCACACCCGCTCAAAGCCAGTGCCGCTGCTAAGTGGGGCAGCCGTATCAAAGCACAGACGCCCACGGACAGGCTGGTCAGTATAGTCGTAGCCCTTCTCTTTGTCGGGCTTACGCACACGATTGAGTGGGCTGAGTTTGCGAAACAGGCCCTTGCCGAGAACATCCTTGTTGTCAAGACGCCGGATGATATGAGGGAGGTCGGCCCACATGAGGGCGTGGGCCACCAACACATCGGGGTCGCACTTCTCAAGGTAAGTAAGGAACTCCCTGTAAACAGAGGCCTCGGAGTTGCACAGCACTCTGCGATATGTGACAGTGCTTTCCACACCCTTGCTGTTTTCCCATGACATGGAGCGGGTTGTTTCAATGAACTCATCGTCGCCCAGTGATTTGGCTGATTCTTCCGACCAGCAGAAAGCGATGCGCTCGTCACTGTAGTTGTCAGCAATGCCTATCACTGTTGTGAAGTCTTCCTTCGGGTCCCACTCAAGGTCAAGGTGCCACACTCTCGGCTTCCATTCGGGCATCGTATCGTAGCGGTCCATGAGGAATCGGTCGGGTAGCGTCAAGTCGCCCTCCCACGATGTCATCTCTTTTCGCATGGAATACACATCGCCTTGGCGATACGGTACGATTTTGATAAGGTTCTCACCACCTATCCCGACAGCCTTCGCTTCTCGGTCCACTCGTGAGCCGGGGTATCGGTCCACCAAGTGCTTGATGAGGCGAGGGTCTGTGTCAGCCTTGACCCAAAAATAGGGTTCAAAGTCTGTGACATTTTGCTCAATCAGCACCCCGTCCTCGGACCGCCAGCGACAGTAGAGTACATCTCTTCCATCGTAGTCGGGTAGGTAGTTGTCAACAATCATTCTTCTTCCTCGTGGATTTGAACATAGGTCACTTCGGCTCCACAATCGGAGCAGTGGAGAGCAGCGACGATACCGTCGCCCTCATAGCCGTAGTCTTCGGGATTGAAGTCCGCTCCCCAAATGAGGCGGCCGCCACAGAGCCAGCAGACATCTCGCCTCATTCGTCCACCTCTTGGTCAAACACGATGAGGAGGTATGAGCCGTCCAAGTCTCTCACCACAAACGGGGCACTTTCGCCCATGTGGAACTGTACCATTTTGTCGGGTACAGTATTGAGGAGTTCGGGGAGCCAGTGGGCGTAGTGTGATTGGTAGGACTCTGCCGTACCGCTGATAGGCTCGGCCTCCACGGCGGCGAACATTTTCCCTTTGTTCTTCTGCTCGGCCATCAGCGCCAACTCGGTGTCTTTGGGCCGGTAGTCCACCTTGCAGGTGATGCCCGACCCGATAACCTTGCTCGCTTTGCTGATGCCGTAGAGGTCTGTCCCAGTGACATTCCCGCAGGCAGGTAGATTGGCTTCGCCAAACGACTGCCACATGTTGTCCTCGGCCTTGCCGACGACACGCTCAATGAGCGGTACATCAGTTTCGGAGGCGATGTAGGTAGACGACGGCAACTCAAGGCTGGACCGTCCGGCCTTCACTTGTATTGGCCTGCCCCGTGCAGATTGGCTGACTGTGACTTCCGCCGCCTTCGCCGCCTTCAAGAACTCACTGAACCGCACGAGGTCCGAGATGTAGATTTTCCCGGTGTCCCCGTCTTGGCAGTCCATGCTGCGACGCAGGTAATGCGTCAACGCACCGACCGCCACGGTGATTTGCTCAGCCTTGACTCGGATAGCGAGGTTGTCCACGCCTTTGGAGAAGGTGTCAATGAACGACAGCAACTCCTTCCGGCTCGCTGTGAAGGAAGGCATTCAACCACCTCACACACTGCGGGAGCGGAGTTCGGCGAGGCCGAGCCATTCGGCTGGCTGTCCTTTCTTGGTGATGAAGAAGGTCCGCTCTTGACCTTGGAGGTCAGCGTTGGTCTTGCACTTGGTGAACTCAACCTTGTAGCGGGTTTCACCAGTTGGCTTGCCGTCCTCGTCTCGGACTACCTCATCCTTGCACCACAGGATTTGGGTGAGGTCGTTGTTGGCGTCCTTCTCCCACACGAACTTCCAACCGTCGTGACTGTACTCGTCGTCGCCCGATTTGATGTGCGTTTCCCAAAAGACATCCACGCCAAGGAAGTTCAACTGTCGGCACAGGGCAGTCAGTTGCTTGAAACGAGTCTTTCGGATGCTCCAGTTCCAACCGATTTCTTTGTTGAGTTTGGAGGCGGCTGCTTCAATGGCGTCCTTGGCGTCCATCTCAAGGTCGTAGATTTTCATGTTGTTGATGCACACATTGTCAAACTGGTCAACGGCGGTGATGAGCAGAGCCTTGAGGACTTGCCCGTTGAAGCCGGGCTCCTTTTGTTTCTTGGCGTACTCAATCGCAAAGCGACACAGGTCCATGACACGCTGGTGAGTCTTGGGGTAGTCAAAGGCGGTGCGGTCGTTGGGCTGTGTGACCCACGGGTTCCAAATGCGGATGATGTCATCGGCACCGGGGTAGTGGGCTTGCTTACAATCGTTAGCACCGAAGTCAAAGTCGTAGCACCACATCATCTCGTTGTCCTTGCGATAATGCATGAAGGCGTCCATGGCGATGCCCGTCTTGCCCCGACCACTGTGCCCACCAATGCCCATGAAGATAGGCGAGCCGTTGATAGCAGCCTGCTCCTTGAACTCCTTGAGGAGTTGGGGGTAGTTGCTGTCTTGGTACAGTTCCTTGGTTCGGGAATAGTCACTCTTCAAGTCCAAGGCTGCTGGGTCTATTGGAAGGACCTCAGCACCTTGGTAGGTAGGCTCGGCTGGCTCATTTAGCGGAAGGGTAGTCTGTGCTTCGTCCACAACTGGTTCTTCTGCTTCTCGGGCTTGTTGGTCGGCGATTACTTGCTTCAAAATGTCAAATGCACTCATGTTCTTCACTCCTCAAACTGCGATGTGTCCGTGTTTCCACCGCGAGCACCGGGTCGCGCCGTTCGCGGGGGAACATAGATACCCAGTGCAGTGAGACTGGGCACCATATCATCACGGAACTTTCGGGTCTTCAACTTGCCGCAGATGAGCACTTGAGTGCGCTCGGCGTACGGCACCCACTCTTCCCCGTTGAAGAACTCAAAGGGGTTCGTGTCGTCAAAGGTGCGCCCCGGAATCCATACCGTGACTTCGGACAATGATGATTCACGACCATAGGTTGACTGTAGGTCAAGGCTCGTAATGCTGATGCGGAAGTTGCGACCAGTGTCATCGTATTCGTTGTTACTGGGCTCAGTAGACATCCGACTGATGTAACCTTTGGTGATAACAACTGGTGGGATGTAGCCGTCGTTGTAGGCTACCTTCCGGTCGTCGTACTCCTCCAACAAGTTGGCGAGGTTGACATAGGAGTCGTGTTTGCTACTCACCCAAAAGCGAGCAGCGTCAGTGAAGTCAGCGGGCAAGTCAGCAGTTTCGGCATACTTGACCGTGTTCACAAATGCACGGTTGGTGTAGAGAATGTCCGACTCTTGGTTGGAAGAGGGCACCACTTGAATCTCACACAGTTGGCCGAGTTTGTAAGAGGCCGTCATGTCTTCGCCGCCCAAAGCGACACGCCACATCTGCGGATTGTTCACGAACTCATTCGCCGTGTTACCAAGGAATTGTAGGTAGCGAACCTTGCTCTCGTGAGCAATGGGTTTGCCGAAAGAAGGAGACTCTCGGTTGGTATTGAGGAGAGTGACAACGGTGTCATCGCATTTGAATGCGAACCATGGTAATCCTTCACCAACTTTCTCGTTCGTAGGCTCGCCATTGACATGCCATACGCCGTCCTTGATTTTGACTACGCCAATCAGTCCTTGGTTGATGGCTCGGTCTCGGTCTTGGCGGAACATTTGCACGGCCTTTTCCCGCTGCGCTTGTCGCTGGTCACGGATGCTATCATTCAGCCCGGTGATGTGCCCCATGAAGGTAACAGTGTCTCGGCCACCGCCGCTGCGTCCCAAGTTTCGGGTTTCAATCACGAACATTTCTGCCCATTCGTTGACGAAGTATTCATCCTCGCCATCAATGGAAGTAGAGAACTCGGCTTGTACCCAATCCTTAAACTCCTTCATCGCTTCTTCTTCTGTCTTGCTCATCCTTTCGGCATAGCCTCGGATTTTGTCTTTCCATTCGTTGCTCATTTTGCTTCACTCCTGTAGGTGTCTCGCCGCCCGGCGGCATCATCGCCGTCGTGCTTGGAGTATATGAAACCTTTCTTTTCCAAGGTTGTTTTCATTGCATTCTCTCCTTATTTGTCGCCAGCGTGGCGACGAAGTAGTCAAAGAAGGATGCGTCGTCATCGGGCCACTGCGTGGCCATCATGGTAAAATCGCCATGAGTTTTCATGAAGGCAAACCATTCAGTGCCCTCTTCAAGCAGGCCCTTTGCTCGGAAACGCAGCCCTCTTAAAATGTAAAATCTGTTGTTCCCTTCGTTTAATTCCTTTCTCAAGTATGCACCGAGTGAGGAGTAGTCGCCTGCCGCCAAATGAAGGGCGGCTTTTGACAGGTTCTCACTGTGCCCCCGAATCCGCTGGACGAGGGCGTCCGGTGTCTTGGCCAGCGATTGAAGGAGGTCTACAACGGAGCGCAGGCTGCCCCCTTCTGTTTGACTGAGGTTCCTGTAATGCTCTTTCCACTCGTCGGGAAGTTGCTCCTCATGATGGATGCGAATGCAGGCTTGCTCAATCTCGTTTGGTCCGTGTGCGTTGAATCGGTAAACAGTGCATCTGTCTTTGATGGCGCTGTGGAATCCTGCGATGTCGTTCGCAACGAGAATAAAAATGGTGGTCTTGTAACTGTCCTCCATGATTTGACGAAGAGCCTTTTGTGCATCGCTGGTAAGGTTCTCGGCTTCATCCAAGAACACGATGCGGCGACTGACCATCAGTCCCTTGTGCTTGACGATGTGCTTCAACTCATCACGAACATAACCGATGCCCCGCTCATCGCTGGCGTTGGTGACGACGAAGTTGGACGAGTCATAGTATTCGCCGAGGAAGTGGCGTGCCAGTGCTCGGGCTGCTGTCGTCTTACCGGTGCCCGGCGGGCCCACCAGCATGATGTTGGGAGGAGCCGAATCAATCGTCCAGTTCAGTGCGTCAGCCTTGAAGGCTTCACAGCCGACCAGTTGCTCTATGGTAGTAGGCCGGTACTTCTCACGCCAAGCCGTCACTCTTCCTCATCCTCCCTCAAATCAATCCATGGGTCTTTGATACTATCTGTAACGAAGTTGTACCTCTTCACCATTTTGACTCCGCATGTGGTGCAGACCCATTGGCCATAAACCGCCTCATCAATAGTTTCGGGGTCGGACACCGATAGTTCCTGCATGAGCCACTTGTGCTCATAAGGCTTACATCTACTGAGCGACCGATGGCTGCGCTTGAAATCCTCAAGCCGGCCCAGTAGTTGCTCAAGTCTCGCCATTTCTATTCGTATCGTGTCTTCAATTGTCATTCTTCTTCATCTCCGTGAGTTGGGACTGGTTCAACAATAGCCCTTGACGGGAATCGGTAGACCGGGGTAGGCCTCGGGTGTTCCCAAGCAGCCCAGCCATTGGCAAGTTCAGCCACGATGCACCCCACCTTGAGTTGTGGAATGCGGTTGACCATCATGACTTGATAACGCCCACTCCCAATCGGCTCCAGCAGGGCCCACATGTTTCGTCCAACTGTTATTCTCATCCGTTTCATTTTCTTCACTCCATTTCAATTATGTCGGTTAGTTGACTGATGTCGCTGAATCCGAGTTCATCATCAGCGTACAGGATTTCTCCCGTTATGGTCATCGTGCTCAGTCGGACATCGTTGACCTTCGCCGCCACCACCACTGCCTGCTCTTCAACAGGTAGCCAGTGGGGACCAACAAGGACGCCTTGCCTTGCCAGTCGTGTGCGAATGTGTTGGGCTGTCTCCATTGACAGCCGTGCCTCCATGACTTGGTACGGGTCAATCCCGTCCAACACCCCAAGCCTTGCATGAGTTTCATACTCGGCGTCTTTCTTGAGGGACATGAGAAGCATGTTAATGTTGTAAGCGCCATCCATCACCAGCCAGCCTCCTTGCTCACCAATGTTGAACGGGCCGTCGTAAGTGAGGCGTAGTCGCTCACCCTCCTCCAGTGCGTTTGTGAGGTGCGTGATGGACGAGCCTGCCTCAATCCGCTGTCCCGTTCGGACAGTTCCTTTTACAGTCAGTCCACTCAGTAGAGCAAGCCGCTCACTCATCGGTCTTTGATACACGCACCAGTCGTCGTCCAGTGATAGTATATCAGTAATTGACTTGATGATGTTCCCCTGCACCTCCACTTCCAGCACACAGGGCTGGTTCAATGGGAGGTCAAGGTTGTGCACCTTACCCGCTGGCCGTTTGTCCCGATTGTAGAGGACACCAGTAAAGGTACCAGTCGGGAACTCAGTGATGTGTAGATAGCGACGGGGGTGACGAATCACCTCAGCATAAATGCTGGGAGGAGCCGTCGTCTGCGTCCACGCTTTGTAGAGTGGGGCACGAAACGGCTGACCCGGCTGAATCTGTTCAAGGGGCGTGACCTCCGTATCGGAATATTTGAGCATCCTCACCAGCAGTTCGGGCGCTGATGTCGTGTCCAACTTCTGCCGCACCGCTTTGAGGCTTAGTGCCTCGCCCTCACCGATGTGAGAGCAACGCTGAATGAATCGGTCAATCGGATAGGGGGCGTTCTCGCCCAGTGCCCTTGCCCAAAACAACTCGGCCTCATCCTCGCTCATCATCCGTGCCATGGTTAGCACAGTCGTCTCGCTCAGTTGGTGCATGTGGCGGAGGGCTTGCTTCACCGTCATGTTGCTCGGCATGTTGCCCTCACTCTCCTTGGCCAGCATCGGTACGAAGGGTTTGCCGGTGAACACCTCATCCCACACAAGGGGGGAGATGGCCAACTCGGCACACACATTCTCTTTGACCCAGCCGTCTGTGACGAAGCGGGGTGGGTGCTTGGAATGTCGTGGGTAGAAAATGTCCACGATGTCTTCGTAGTCTCCGTCGCAAGCCTCCATGAGTTCCGTGATGGCTGACAGGGATTGACGAAAGTCTTCCCCGCTGTCGCCGGAGCCACGACCATAGTGCAACTTGCGAAGGGTGCGTGCCACCTGCGTGGCCAAGGACAAGAGCATGTCACTCACTCTTGAGGCTGTCCACCATGTGGATGATTGATTGGGCCATTTGGTAGGCGTCCTCCAGTTCCATCCGAACGCCTTCCTTCGTCCACCCAGCACCGCTGGGGTGGTCAGTCGTGCGCCTCACTCGGATGTCAATGGTGGGCTCTACATTCTCCTTCTCGGAGGTGACAACACTCATCACCACCTCCGCTTGCTTCTTCCACTTGCGCATTGTGCAAGGTGCTTTCCACTGAATTGTTTGTGTCATTCTTCATATTCCTCCTTTGGCAACTTCTTGAGGAGGCGACCATGTGCTTCAATGAACTCCTCGTAGGTAAATCCGAGGAGGGTGTTCTCCTCCGCACCTTCGCTCCAGTTGAGGTCATCGTCAACGATGTGCAAAAATCCCCATTCAACAATGGCTCGCATGGCCACCTTCACATTCTTCTTGATTCGCCCCATGTTCATTCCTCTTCTTCGTTGTTGAATGAGACAGCCACTCTACCTCGCAGGTGAATGGGTAGCCGCTCGCCGCTCACTGGGCAAATCGTGCCGAGGATAACCAGCCCGTGGTCGGGTCGGCTGTCCACAATTTCAGTGATGGATGAGGGATGCAGTACCTCGTAGGTTCGTTGCTGTCCTCGGAAAGTCTCCAGTGCCTCAGTACCGACCACGAGTTCAAAGTCTCGGGGTGGCATGAGGATGGTGTTAGAGCAAACAGGACAGGACGCCTCAACGCCCCAGTCCTCGTAGGACAGTTCTTCGCCGTCTTGCTCCACCACCTTGTCGCCAAGGAATCGCCAGTGAGCGTTTTGGAAATCGTAGGCAGCGATGGGTAAGTCACAGTCCTCGCCGGGACAAATCATCTGCCCAATTTGCTGGCGCTTGAGGTCAAGCGAGAACTCCATCTGCTCATCCTGTGATTGGATGACACGGGGAGACTCATCATTGACCACCCACCCACGCTTGAGTGCTTCGCCCTTGACCACGCCGTGCACCTTGGCGGCGTCCATGGTATTGAAGGTAGCAATCAGCGTTAGCATCTCGCCCTCCCCTTTCATGTAGACGAGGCCCTGCCCGGTCAAGTCCCACACTTGGTGGGGCTGTAATCTGTCAAGTATTGCTCCGACTTCTTCTTCCATCGTCACTTTGTTCCCTCCATGTACCAAATGATTTTGTTGCAACATCGGCTGGGGACCATGCGATAATTCTCTGTCATGATAACGGTGGTTTCACATTCCGGGGTATTGCAGTTGTGACACTTCATCACTATGTTGACTACCGCCAACACTTCTTCTTCCTCCAGTTGTCCGGACAAAGAAGCCCCTGCTGGGACGGGGAGGGTGGAGCCCAATAGGCTCCACCGCTCCCCTTTGTGGTGAAAGTAGCCTTCTTCGTCAATGGAGTCGGCCGTCATTCGTGTTTGTTCGTCTATCATCAGTAAATTACCTCCGAGAAAAGCGGTACCGAAGCGAGTTGTTCCTCAAGGATTGACTCGGATTGGTCAAGTAGCGCAACGGGGTTGCCGCCCACTCGTGCAATCACTTGGTCGCTAACCTTGCGGAGCATGCTGTGCGTGTCGGTAAGTTTCTTGTCCATAGCGTTGAAGCCGAGGGTCTTACCTTCCAGTGGTTTGTTGCGGTAGTGCTCGTTGTCTTGGTAGACTGGCTTGTGAGTCACTGCTCCGGTGAGGATGTTGTAGACATGGTACAGGGTGTGTTGGTCATCGCCTTGAACACGGACCCATGAATTGGCCGGGTTGGTCCAACCCTGCCCCATGACTCGCCACATGTGGCCACGGCTGAGGTGGGTGATTTCTCCCTTGTCATCACGGTGCACAGTCGGCTTGGTGATGAGGCCGGCTTTTTCACTCAGTGTCATCAGTCGCTCAAAGGCTTCGTCGCTGACGGTGATGTTGCGCATGGCTTCAACCTCAATCAGTTCCTCGGCGGCCGACAGCATGACTTGCTCAAGTTTGCCAGCGAGTGTGTTGAAGTCGTAGTTTTCCATAACACCCTTGGTGTGTCGCAACTTGAGCAGGGTTTGTGATTTGCCGACGACCATGCCGTTGGTGCACGCCAGTCGCTGAGCGATGGCGGCGACCTTGAAGGATGAGGACCCGTCCAAACTGTTGTAGATGGAGAAGCCGACACGGTAATCACCCTGCTTCACAAAGCCAAGGTTCTGCCACCGTTTGCCGAGTTTGTTTTGGGAGGCTGTGTCCCAGTCAACACTGCTGGTGACATCCACATCCATGCGGGCGTTCTTACCTTCGCCGTAAGCAAAGACCTTTGCAGGCCAACCGTTCTTGGCGCACATGTCCAAGATAGGGCGGAAGCCCCGTGCATACGGCATGGCGTAGTAGGTTGGGCTGAACATCCCAAGGTGAGCACCAAGGGGTCGCTTTGGACTGGCGTAGTTCGGGTTGAAAATGTGCTTGACGATAGGCTTACCGTCGTTGTCCACAATTTTCGCCGCCGAAGTCTGTCCACTCTGTTCGTCTTCGTAAAGGACGAAGCCCATTTTCTCAAGGGGCTGGAAGTCCCAGTCGGCCGTCGCCTTGTTCTTTCTGTTTCCTGCGTAAAGGAAGTCGTCAAAGGGGCCGGCGGCATTCACTGTCACTTCCCCATTTGCACTCACTTCCATCACCAGTCGCTCTTCTGTACCAAAGTTTGGTACCTCGTCGTTGTGTTCTTCATTCATGTTGTTCTCTCCATTCGGTATTTGTTCTCCGTATTCCATCGCTTCAACAATGGCGATGTCTTGGGCCGTGACAATCAGTGGGGCAGCATCGCCGTAGAGTTGGCTTTCTGTAGCACCACTTACAGTGATGGCTACTCTGCCGTCGTCCAGCGATTCAAAGCGTTCAATGTCCTGCCGCTCAATCTCAAGGTTTTTCACCCCAGCATTGGACGGGTAGTCCAAAAACACCCTGTTTGCTCTACTTTCTGTCACTCTTCCAATTACAGTCGTTCCGGTCTGCATATTCATTTCGGTCACCTATCTCCTATTTCAATTGTCCGACTCATTTAGCAAGGGGGAGTCGGGGAACCCTGTGAATAATTTTCATTTCCACCATTCCGGTGGGGTTTCTTTTCCTGTCCAGTTGAGTATTCCAAGCCTTATTTTGCCGAGGACTCGCCGTAAAGTGCCGTAGTCCTCCCACACATCACCGCTGTCTCGTCGCACGAGGAGCATGATGCGGCAATCGTCCTTCATCTCAGCGTCAAGTACCTCAGTCATCATTCATCACCTGCCCTTCGTCGTGCGAGCATCCATTCAATGTATTCTCGGCACTCCTTACAACACTCGTCCAAATCGTCAGCACTGTCAAGGTCTTGCCACAATTCGCACAGCAAACATTCACTCATGCTATCGCCTCCACCCAACCTTGACCGTCACAGTGAAGGCACTCCTCTCGTGGAACCAATCTCTTCGGGTTGTAGCCACTACCATCGCAGTGAGAACACTTCTCCCAGTTGGGGTAAAGGAATGGTTCACTCACGCCGTCACCTCCACGCCTCGCCACCAGTCGGGAGCGGGTGTTCCCTTCTCCCACTTGGCGAACTGCTTGGAATGGTAGTAGCGACGGTATGCAACTACAGGGTTGTCGTCACGATACTCGTCGGGCATAGCCAGTGCGAATGGTGTCAGTCCACCTTCGGGTATCATGTGAAATATCCTTTGCATGTGTTCAATGGGCCATTGACAAGCATGGTTTTTACCGAAGCGTTTGTTGTATTCCATACACAAAATGTATGCGTATTGAGCAAGCCAACTGAAATTGGCTCGGCTGTCGCCCGCCCATACTGTGCATGGGTGATGAGCATAGCCACCCTTGTAGGGCTTACCTGCTTTGGTCAACGGCATGTCCTCGTCATCTGCACCGTGTCGGCGCAGGGCTGAGGCCATCATCTGTGCGGCCTCAACCACCATTTTGGGCACATGCTTGTCGCAGTGCATCTGTGCGGCGATGGTGGGGTCAGTGTGTAGTACGAAGATGTTCAATCCCATACCCCCCTGTCATCAACGCCAATCGTGGCTGTTTTCTCATGACCACAGTGAACACATGTGATGGTCACATTGACCGTATCATTCGGGTCACAGGATTCGTAAAGGTAGGCATCTCCTCGCTTCAATTCATACTCGTGTTCGCATGTCATTCAATCACCCAACCCACACTCAATGTATTCATCAACCCACCACTGGGGTGCCTTCGGCCTACCGTTACAGTTGACGCAGATGAGGTTTGAAATAAACACACTGTCCCACATATCGGAGCCTATGTTGCCGTGACTGTCAAAACAAACGAGAAGGGCTTCTTGTCCTTCTGCGTCCACAGACCAGTAAGAGTCGCCGCACACACAGTTGATTTTTCCTTGGTGGTCTTTGAAGTATTCTTCATTGTATTCGCTGATGGCTTTCAGCCTCAACTCTTCACGGTGTATTTTCATCGCTCGCTCTTCGTCAGTCAATGCCGCAAATGCCTTCATGTCTTCCAGTTTCATTCTTCTTCACTTCCTTCTCTTACACACTTTGTGGCGAACCACCAGCGCATCCTTCTTCACTTCCAAAGCAGCGCAGTGGCGACAGGTGTAGCCACCGCAGTAATCACAGGTGGTAGCAATGACGATAGTGCCGCAGGTGTTGCACTTGTCCACCATCACTCAACACCCGCCACCCGCTTGACAATGTCCTCAAGTCCGGGGTATTCGGTGCGCAGTTTGGCCAACGGTCGGTCGTACACTGCGTCACGAATCACGCTCATGACATCGTCCATGTCGGTGCCGAGGTATTCAAGCAGTCGCCCCAACGGGATGTCAGCCACCGCAGGGTTGACTGGCCACACGGCTTCTACCACAGTGGGCTCGTTCACACTGGTCCGTCCGTCAGCGTAGACGGTTGTGCCGTCAGCGACCTTGATACCGGGTGGTCCGTAGAGCATACGGCTCTTTCCTTCACTGTTCACTCCACGCCTCTTGCTCAGTTTTCCGTCGCCTTCGGCAGAACTTGCGGTTGTCCCCAACTCATTCGCGTCCTTTAGGGTCGTCGCCCGCTTGTCCACCAGTTGGTTCCACGCGTCTTCTGCACTGATGTAATCACCATGTGCCGTGATGATGTCCACCACAAACGCTCGCTTGCCTTGCTTTTGTCCTTGTTTCTTTCTCATTTTCATTCCTCCAGTTTTTGCAGTTTGTTTGTAAGAGCCAGCACCCTGCTATTCAGTGTGGCAATTTGTTCGGTGAGTTTGGTCGCCTTCTCGTTGACCAGTTTCTCCACGAATGATTCTACCATTGTTTCAAGTTTGGTGGCGATGGTCGCCTCTACAATGGTATCAATGTACTGGGTCGTTTCCTCCACCCGATTGATACGGGCCTCCAGCGCCATCACTTCATTGTAGACGGCAGAGTTAGCCCGCTGTTGTAGCGTCGTTTGTCGCTGTTCAGTCCGACAGGACCGGCAGACCTTTCTGTGTTGAGTAATGTCACTTTTCAGCGACTCCGCTTTGTATTCTATTTTGCATACTATACATTCCGGCATTTGGCTCAGTCTCCTATTGTTTTGGCTCTTTATAAAAAGAAGTTGAAATCGGGGCACTCACGCGAACCACTCCTCTGCAACATCTCTTGCTAAGGATTCCAACTGAGCGACAGTGCTGTTGAACACATGGTACTGCTCGTCGCTCATTAGGCCAGCACCCCTCATTTCAAACGCCACTTGGACCACGCCCTCAAGGTTCGCCATCAGTTCAATCCATCGTTCTTCTTTTGCTGTGACCATATCAGTTCCTCCTATAGATGTAGTAAATCGTGTCATTGTAAGTGACATAATTCTCCTCATGGTCGTAGCCAGCGAGGAAGTGCCCTCGCCCGTCGCAACTCATTGCGTCTTTAACGAAGTAATCAAAATCCTTTATCATCGCCGTGAGTGGTTCGTTTGCACCCTCACACATCTCCTGTATTTTCTTGATTGCATCAGCGTCAACTCCTGTGTGTGCTTGCAAGAACGATGGAGTGAACGCCCACACCATCTCTTCAATCTCTTCTTTACACCACTCGTCTGCTTGCTCGTCTGTGAGAACCAAGTAGTTCTCCATGTCAACTTCGTGTTGCGCTTCCTCAAAGTCCGAAACCGTAAAGGTACCCTTGCCTTTGAGGTGGATGGCGAGAGCAATACCCTCAGCCGTCACGCCCATTTCTTCTGTCACATATGTCCAAAGCGATGCTTTCAATTGTTCGTCATTCAAATTATTCCATCCCATGTTTCATGCCTCCAAGTATTCTTCGTAGATGTATTCGTCTGTCTCTATTCGTATTTTCAGTTGTGTCATTCAATCACTCCCTGCATGGACTCCCATGTTCTCATGTCTTCCCACACTTCATCCGGTATGCTGTCTACAATCAAGCGTAATCGCTTGACTTCTTTTTGTGCTTTCCGTAGTGCAATCATTGTTCCTTTCATGTTTCATTCCTCCTCGTCCCACACCAGTTCTTCATCGGGGTCAACTGGTGCGAATATCTCTTTGGTAACCCATTCCTTCTTTTTGTCGTCGTACATTGAAATTGCACCGACTCCTTCCGGGTCAAGAGTCATTGTCCAAAAGGTAACTAACATATTGTGACCGCCGCTGCGCTTCTGCTGCACGATTGTCTTTTGGAACTTCGCCTCAAGCATGCCGTCATGCGACTGGGTCCAACCGTGGTGTACCCATGCTCGCTGGCCGACAGCAAAATGCCGTGCTTGTTCGGGCGTCAGTTTTATGGTAGGTAATTTATCAATCATGGTTCATCACCAGTGGACTGCTGTGGACAAACGAGCGTACAAGTCCTTGACTTGCTTGAGCATTTTTCCAAGAGCAACCGTGTCGGCTTCAATGGTAGAACAGTAGCCTTCCGTTGCACCCGGAATCATTGTCCGTGGGTCGTTGTAGTCAATCACTTCTTTCAGTGAAGGAAGCAAGTCATCTTCCAACTCCCAAATCATTTTTTGGATTGTGTCAACCACCACACCCTGTTCATCTGTCAGTTCACTATGTGTCGTTCCTTTTTCAATCGTCACTTTCATGTTTCATTCCTCCTCGTTGTAACCATAGCGTTCACTGGCTGGCCAAAGGCGCAGGCCATCTTCGGTGTCCATGAAGTTGTAGAACTCCTTGCGATGTGGCTCGTAGTCGTCGGCATTGTCCAAGTCGTGCGTCTCGTCAACGAGCAACTTGAGCAGGCTCAGTGCCGCACGCTCCGGTGTGTGTGAGCCGCCGCCGCCGAGAACGGCAACCGTGCTTCCGCCACTCCACTTCTGCCAACTCTTGATGAGTCCGTCATCGTCCAGTTCTGCTTGCGCACCCATGGACTGGCCGAATGCAGTGAAGTTAAACTCCTCACCGCTTGCCATCAGTTCTGCTACTTGGTTTATCATTGTCATTGGTTTCATTCTTCATTCCTCCAGTGTCCAGCCTCTTTCTTGACGGAGTCGCTGGACCAACTCCTTGACGAGCGTCTTGCGCTCTTCTACATCACCGCCGTCAAGAACGGCTTTGACAACTTGACGCTTGCCTTCTACGACACGGTCAAAGTGTTCGTCAATGGTGTTTGATACGGATAGGTAGACGGCGTGAACCGACTGGCTCTCTTGGCCGATGCGATACACCCGGTCCTCTGCTTGCTCCTCGTCAGTCGGAACCCACTCCCGTTCAACGAAGAGGACTGTGTCAGCAGCAGTGAGGGTGATGCCCTCCTTCGCAGCCATTGTGTTGCACAACAGTACATCCAATTCACCTGCTTGGAAAGCGGACACCAAGGTCGCCCTCATAGAAGCAGCCACATCACCGTTAATGATTCCAGTACGAAGACCATTACCTTTCATTGAAGGCATCAAACCCCTGTGAATCCCTCCAAGGACATCCTTGTGGTGACAGAACACGACGATTGGTTTGTGTGTATTGTCATGGTAGTCACGAATCCAACTCACAGCGGATGGTACTTTGAGTCGGCCACATGTGTGGCGCAGGTCTTGAATCATCTGCAAGGCAAAGCCCTGCGGTAAGGACTCGCCCATGGCTGCATGGTGGTCCATCGTGTGCCAGTATTCCTCCTGCTTGTAATCGTACTCCGACCTGTCAGCCTTGGACAGTTCAATCGGAATGAACTGGCGGACCTTGTCGGGAAGTTCAGTGAGCACTTCTTTCTTGAGTCGGCGGATGCACATGTCTCGTGTCCGTTCGTTGAGTTCCTGTGTGTTGCTGGCACCAGTGAAGTCCCAGCCGAAGCCGTTGTGCCACGGGTCGCAGTAGCGTTGCTTGTAGTCCCACTCGCTGGTGAACTGAGACGGAGCCAACAGGTTCAGTGAGTTGAAGAACTCAGCCGGGCGACTGGCAATCGCTGTGCCGGACAAGCCAAGCACTTTCGGACTGAGTCGCCCGACTGAGATGGAAGAAGAGGTACGCTTCGCCTTGCTGTTCTTGAGGTAGTGAATCTCGTCAAAGACTGTAATCCGTGGAGCCAGCCTGTTGAGGCGGTCGGCCTGCTTAGCCATAAGGTCGTAGTTGATGATGATAACATCGGCGTCCTTGACAGCGTCGGCCTTACCTGTGTTGACCACATGGATGGATTCATTGGGGAGCCAAAGGCCAACCTCCTTCTTCCAGTTGTACTTGACATTCGCCGGGCACACCACGAGCAGTGGGCGCTCGGTGGGATAGAGTGAGGCGTAGGCCAGTGCTTGAATGGTCTTGCCCACACCCATGTCGTCGCCGATGAGGCAGCGGCCATGGGATGCTTCGGCGAATGCTACGCCCACCTTTTGGAATGGGTACAGTTCAAAGCCGACGGGGAGAGACTGAGCCAGCCGCCTGTCAAGTTCGGTGGCGTCCACCGGTTTGAGTTCGGCAGCGGAACTCATCTCCAC
>Ga0181591_10000636_pt1 | contig 28602 bp, 36 predicted proteins | sample 071ome_33_FD_133757 | JGI IMG/M metagenome (GOLD analysis project Ga0181591, IMG submission 133757) | Coastal salt marsh microbial communities from the Groves Creek Marsh, Skidaway Island, Georgia - 071412AT metaG (megahit assembly) | ecosystem: Environmental > Aquatic > Marine > Intertidal...
AGTGCAGTACAATACGTGTTTAGTACCGGGCATGCCTTTTCTGGACAAGTGTATAACATATGTAATTCGGAACAATACACAAACTTTGAAATACATTTTATGTTTGAATTGTTATCACAAAAAGAGCTTCCAGTTACCAGAGATGAAAAATGGGTAACTCCTAAAATATGGACCGGTGATAATACTTTGTTCAGGCAGACATTTAATTGGGCACCTAAATATACAATTTATGATGGCATACAGGAATTTTTAGAACATGGCGTATATGAGTAAATTACAAAAGCGTGTAGTAGATATCAGCTACAATCAAAATTTAGGGCATCTAAGTTCTACACTCAGTGCTGTAGATATCATAGACGACATTTATTACAAAATGTCCAAAGACGACCTGTTTATTTTGAGCAGTGGGCATGCAGCACTTGCATGGTATGTTGTTCTAGAAAAGTATAAAAATTTAGATGCTGAAATGTTGTTTGAAAAACACGGAGTACACCCACACAGAAATGTAGACGATGGCATTGAAGTAAGCACCGGCAGCTTAGGCATGGGTATCACTGTTGCTGTTGGTCACGCACTTGCAAATCCAGATAGAACAGTGTGGTGCTTGATTAGCGACGGCGAGTGCGGCGAAGGCTCAGTGTGGGAAGCATTGAGATTTATACATGAGCGCGATATAAAAAATATTAAGATTGTGGTAAATGTCAATGGTATGATAGCATACGATTTTATTGATGTTGAATATTTACAAAAGAGATTGAAAGCATTTTTGCCAGATATACAAATTAAAAATTCAGTACCGCCAAGTTTACCTAATGCAGAAGGTATACTAACACACTACTATGTACTAAAGCCTGAGGATTATAAAGAGATATGCGAAACTTATTCGGAAAATTAATTGCAGATGCAATGACACAAGATGAACGTATCTGGTTGCTAAGTGGCGATTTAGGCTTCGGTGTGTTGAACGAAGCAAGAGAACGCCACCCGGAACGTTTTGCAAACGTTGGTGCAGCTGAACAATTAATGATAGGGGCTGCTGTGGGCTTATCGCAAGCAGGCAAAATACCTGTTGTGTACTCTATTACTCCTTTTACTATTTTTAGACCTTACGAATTTTTACGCAACTACTTAGATCACGAGAACACACCTGTGAAGTTAGTAGGAGCAGGCAGAGACAGAGATTATGGACATTTAGGATTTAGCCATTGGGCAGATGATGCTACAAGGGCATTAGATGTATTTAAAAACATTGAACAATTTTTACCCGAAACCAAGGAGGATCTACAAGCAGGATGGGAAGGTTGGCTGTACGGAGATAGCCCTAGCTTCCTTAGTTTGAGGAGAGTTGTATGACAGAATGTAGGGTGTGTAATTCACTAGTAAACAAAAAACTAGAACTAATGGGCGTACCTAAAGATGTACAACACTTGCTATCTGAAATAGATAATACAAAAACATATACAACTAATATTGAAATTTATGAATGTAAAGGGTGCGGCCTTGTTCAAGCACCGTTTAACTTAAACAATGATTACTATGAAGATTACTTAATGAGTACAACATTCAGTGATCAACTAACAGAATATTTAGATGGATTAGCAGAAGAACTTGTTACCAAATTTAATTTAAAAGGTGCAAGCGTATTAGATGTAGGCGCAGGTGACGGAGCATTCATGTTACCGTTTCAGCGTAGGGGACTCAACGTCGAAGGAATTGAGCCCAGTGAAAAAAGTAGGAAGGAAGCGGAAAAACTATACCTTCGGGTTTATCCTGGGTACATGGATAGCAATACAAAACTACCTAATATGTATGATGTATTTGTTACCAGACAAGTGTTCGAACACGTTGATGACATAACAGGAATGTTCAATGGAATCAAAAAGCATTTAAAACCAGGTGGTCTTGGATTAATAGAAGTACCTAGTTTAGAAAAAGCACTCAAAGACGATCGCTTTTATGATTTCTTCCCAGATCACGTAAATTATTTCACATTAAAAACTTTAACAACTGCATGTGAACTAAACGGATTTGATGTGATTGAAGCTAAACACACAATGTTCGATGAATACAACACTGTGATTATTCAACACAGGCAACCTGTTAGTTTTGACAGTTTAGTTCAATCTCGTATTAACCTTGTAGAAAATATTAATAGTTTAGGAGAAGAACTTGCACAAAACAATGAAACGTTTGCAATATGGGGTGCCGGAGCAAAAGGACTGAGTATCATGGGATTGCTAGAGCAACAGAATTTAACATATGTTATAGACAGTGACCCAAACAAAATAAACAGGTTTATACCGGCAACCAAAAAGCAAGTACTATCTACAGATATATTACTAACTAGTAAAGTTGACAATGTATTAATAAGTGCTATTGCTTATCAAAATGCCATCATAAAAAAATTAAAAGAAAAATATAATTACGCAGGCACAGTGTGGATTATAAAAAACGATGAAATAGTGAAATTAGAACAATGAAAAGAGTAGTTTATATCACAGGCTGTTTAGGATTCATAGGTTATCATGTAACTAAATCTTGCTTGGAAAAAGGTTGGTATGTGCGCGGCATTGATAAAGGCACATACGCAGCTAACTGGAATCTTTTGCCAGAATTGAAAAAATACAAAAACTTTGAGTTTGAAGAGAAAGATATAAACGATCTAGATGTACTATACGATTGTGATTATTTTATCAACACTGCTGCAGAAACTCACGTGGACAACAGTATTGTTAGCAGCAAAGAGTTTGTGGACAGCAACATCAGCGGAGTACACCACATACTGGAACTTATTCGCAGACACAGTCGCAAGCGTATGCCTGTGTTTATGCATTTTAGCACAGACGAAGTATACGGCGACATTGTAGAAGGCAAACACTTTGAAGAAGATTTACTGAAACCTAGTAATCCATACAGTGCAACAAAGGCCGCGGCCGACATGCTCATTATTGCATGGGCTAGAACCTACAAAGTACCTTACGTGATTTTACGCCCTACTAACAACTATGGTATTGGACAATACACTGAAAAGTTTATTCCACATGCTATAAAGTATTTGTCTTTGGGCAAGAAAGTGTTGTTGCACGATAAAGGAAAGCCGCGCAGAACATGGCTCCATGCCAGCGATACTGCATCAGCTGTTATTAAACTGATAGATGCAAATATACAGTATGGCGTATATAACTTATCTGGTAATTATGAAGACTCTAATATTAATGTTGCTAGAAAAATAATCAAACTGTTAGGCTTGCACAAAGTTGATGAGGCTGAATTGCTAGACACAACTGTGCAACGCCCGGGGCAAGATGTTAGATATGCAATAAGTGACAACAAAATGAAATCATTAGATTGGGCACCTGTGGCTAAATTCGATGCAGAATTGAAGAAAATTGTAAAGTACTATAAAAACACATTTATTTGGTAAGTTGACCTTTAGTTCGAGGAATGTTATAATACATATATGAAAAATTATCTAGTTGGTAGTGTAAGACCAGTCATAAAACAATGGGGTTCCTGGAAAGGCGGTGGCGATAATGCTAATGCAGACCTCGATTTTATATCATATGAAAACATGTACAGTATTAGCCGGGCCAGTGCTGAACAATTTTTAGCCGGGGACTGGGAGGAAATAAAAACAGTATCTCCTGTTTTAGACGCAAGACTGTTTCAAATAGCACAGTGGTATACTGTGAGAGAATTGTGGTTCAGAGAGCCATGCAATATTTTGTGCATGGGGTCTGACACACTGTTTGTAAAGCCAGTGGAAATATTTGATCAATACAATGACATGATGTTGTTTAACTATACTGATCCACAAACCCATCCTGAATTCAAACATTACCTTAACGACGATGTAAGATATTTTCCCGCAAACATGAATCCTAGCGTATGGGAGTTAGGGGAAAGACTATTCGAGCAGTGGTTCACACACAGTGAATCAGATTGGGCGTGGGGTCAACTAGTACACAACCACATGTTTTGGAGTCAGTATCCTAACGAAAAAAACAGCGATACAAATCCTAATCCACTGATAGATCCCAGTTTGGTATTTCAATATTTGCCATACTCAAAAGAAGCAGTAGAAAGTTTTAACAGTTGTAAATTCGAAGATGCAAAAATTTTGCATTTTCACGGCAGTAGGAATCAGGAAAATAGATTAGCAGCAATGAGAGATATTGCCACAGATTTAAATATCTCTTTTGAACAAAAAGAAGAGGTATTACTATTATAAATTTGCATTGGCGCCAAGCAAATTGTTTGTTGGTACAGTCATTGAGTTCTCCTGAACTATGTAGCGTATACTAAGAGGGACGCAAAAAAACTGTGCTAGACTCACGTAGTGCTGTCCAACAAATATATTTAATAAACTTTGTAAAAAACAGTTCAAAATGTATAAATTTTAGATCAAAATAGGTATAAAACACTATGTTAATAGAAAAATCAATAAAATTAAACGAAGTAATCACAATCAAACTCACAACAGGCGAAGAACTGATTGCTCGTTATCAGGGTGAGGAGAGCTCTTCATTGAACATTACTAAACCTATAGTGCTTGCAGCTGGTGCTCAAGGTGTCGGTATGGTTCCGTGGCTTATGAGCGGGTTGCCAGATACCATTTCTATAAATAAAGACATAGTAATTACACACTGCTCTACACAGAAAGAAATTGCTGACCAGTATATCCAAGCAACCACAGACATCAAACTTGCATGACACTTATAACACGTTTTTTAAAGAATATAACTTTAGGGGATGATATGAGAAAATTGTCTATTTTTTCTTTAGGAATTGCCGTAGGCATCATGTTTGTCTATGGCACTGTTTCATTATTTACTGTACAGCATGACGAACCTAAAACAGCGTTGCCTATAAACATTGTATTTGAGTTTCCTGACCCGGCGCCTGCTATAGATTTTGCAGAACTAGAGTGTTTAGCAAAAAACATATATTTCGAGGCCAGAGGCGAACCGTTAGACGGACAAGTTGCAGTTTCTCAGGTTGTACTGAACAGAGTAAACAGTCCTAATTTTCCAAATGATATTTGTGGTGTAATCTATCAAGGTCCTATATCAGATTGGTTTTTACAAGAGCATGACAGAATTGTACCCCTAAGACATAGATGCCAATTTAGTTGGTGGTGTGACGGTAGAAGTGACGAACCCCGAGACATGTGGGCATGGGGGCGGGCAATGACTATAGCCGCTGCTGTACTCAGAGGAGAAACAGAGGATAACACAAATGGAGCAATGTGGTATCATGCTACATCTGTAGATCCTAATTGGCAACTACAACAGATAGGCACTATAGGTAACCATCTGTTTTACGCAGATTATAATTATGATAATATACAAAGGAATTGATGCTAAAGTAACTATTTTAACCTATCCTAAAGTTGGGTCTTCAACAATAGATGATATTGTAGAACATCACAAAAGCACATGGGAAGTCTATAAACATGATCAAGTAATCAATCCAAAAACAGTAGCAGAAATGGTGCCTGCTGATCACACTGTGTATTTTTTGTACCGAGATCCATTAGATCGCTACATCACAGGTTTTACATTTTATATTCTAGCAATGAGTGATTTTTTTTCAGGTTTTGAGGACCAGCTAGAGTTTGACAATACTGAATGGTTTTACCATTTTGTAGCAAACATTTTTGCTGTGTCGAAATATAATTTTAATTTAGATTATCACTGTAATAGAAAATTATTAGAATTAGTAGCAGTACAATCATTGTTGTGTCAAACCAACAAAGAAATACATGTGGTTAATTTGAATAATTTAGATCAGTTACTAACAGATACGTTTGGTTCAGCATACACAACAAGAGCAAACGAAACCAGCACAGGATGGAGCGATCAAAAGAACTGGAGGTCCAGCCAGGCACCTGCTTTTAGAAAAATCTTTAAAGATGTTATCGAAACCGAATTAAAAACTAAAAACAGACAAGAATGGGCTAACTATCTAGATAAATTTTTATCAGTTGACCAAGATATTTACAATTTTTTTGAAAGTTTGCCAAGTTCTACAATAAACAGTAATTTGATAGAAGAACTATTAAAAATTTTATCAGATAAGTTCAAAGATGACTATGGTTATTTTAAAACTGGGGAACGATATTGTGACACTTCAACTACAGGTTATAACAATAGTTACACAGATATTTTATATAACTGGGCGTTAGAAGAAAAAAATAGTAACATATTTAAACAGGTTTACAAAATTGCACACACAGATGCAGTCAACAACACGTTATTTGCATTCGATTCTTTGACTCGGTTATCCGAACATCGCGATGAGTAGTTAAAATCTGGGATAGATAAATATTCGTACAGGTACACAAAGGAGACAACATGTACGAATATAGAGTAAAAATTATAAAAGTCGTTGACGGAGACACAGTAGATGTCGACATAGATTTAGGGTTTGGTGTTTGGTTAAAAGACGAAAGAGTAAGAATGATGGGCATAGACACGCCCGAAAGTAGGACTAGGGACAAGATTGAAAAACAGTTTGGACTGGCAGCCAAAACAAGACTAAAAGAATTACTCGGTAAGACAGCAGTTTTAAAAACACAAGTTAATAAAGATGGCGAAGACATGAAAGGCAAGTTTGGTAGAATACTTGGAGACTTTCAAGTGTATCATCATACATCAGATGCATGGCGCCCGGCAACAGATATACTAGTGGAAGAAGGACATGCAGTTGCTTACTTCGGCGGCAGCAAAGACGAGATACAAGAAAAGCACTTAGTTAATCGTAAAAAACTTATCCGGGAAGGCATTGTGACAATGTCTTATGAAGATGCAGGCGTTATTCCGTAATAGTCTAAATACTCTTAATGTTGATGCAAGATATAATCAATCTCTACACTGGTTAATTAATAGTCCTTTGTGGCAAAGTAATATTAAACCAGTGAGTGTGCCTGGCTTTTTTTGTGATATTGCGTACCTACAAAAACTTAACGGTGAAATAACACATCACCCTGACACAACATATTCACTAAATTTAAGCTGTGAAACCGGAGTATCACTGGAATCATTTGATTTTTTTGAAAAAAACAAAGTAGACTATTCAAAAGTAATTTATTTTACTAGTATCTATTCTAATCTGCAAAGAGAACACATGGATATGCGTAAAATTTCCCGTAGAACTATTCCTATAGATTATTATGAACTACAAACATATTTTTTTCATGAGTATTTTGGCAACCCTCACAACAAAGCATATAATGGTGATAACGCAAATAAAAACTATCGTTTTGTTTATGGAAAATTAATTGGTAGATTTTCGAGATTGATTTTAACACAGAGACTTACTGAACTCGGGCTGCTAGATAACACATATTCAGGTTGTATCATAGATGATTCTTCTTTAAAGGAAGCATGCAAAGGTGCAGCACGGACTTATCTAAAATTCTATAAAAAACCAGTAGATCTCAACAACATGATACATAATATTAAAAACTTTGGTGGTTCCCCTGACAATGTTGATTATGAATTGGTTAATCTTGTTATAGGAAACAATAAAGGTTTTAATACTAATCATTGCCCAGGTTATCCATACGATCATAACTTATTTACAGATAGTAAATTTAGTGTTATACCTGAAACATATTTTTCCAAACAAGATGAAAAATATCCTATGTTCATAACTGAAAAAATTTACAAAGCAATTTACAACCTGCATCCGTTTGTGGTTAGTTCAACACCAGGTACACTTAATACGTTGAAATCTAGAGGCTACAAAACTTTTTCTGATTATATAGACGAAAGTTACGATGATGAAACAAACGACAAAAACAGAATGGAAGCTGCAATTAAGGCAATACAACAAATGTTATCTTGCACAGATCATGCAGGATTAGAAGAAATTGTAACACACAACAAAAACAACATGATTAAAAACTCTAAACTTACCATAGATTTCATAAATCAAAAAGCAACCGAAATACTCAATTAGGTTGACATCAGTTATTAATCGTAGTATAATACGTTCAGTGGATGGATACAAAGGCATCGCCCCACTTAAAATATTCCGCTAAACTGGCCTATCATATTTAGGACATAACAATGGCAAAACATTATTCAACAAAACATTATGGGCACAACATTGGACTTAGTGCAGTGTTCCGCCAACCTAATGCAGATCATTCACACTGTCATCTACTACACGGGTACAGTCTAGCATTCACATTTACGTTTGGGTGTGATAAACTAGACAACAAAAACTGGGCAGTAGACTTTGGAGGACTTAAACCTCTTAAGGCATGGTTAGAAGATAATTTTGATCATAAAGTTTGCGCAGACAACAGAGATCCTCACCTAATGGATTTGTTTGATTTGCAAGATAAAGGACTTGCAGAAGTTCGTGTTTTTGACGGCGTAGGTGCAGAGAAGTTTGCAGAACATGCATTCAACTTTGCAGACAAACTTATACGAGAAGCAACAGATAATCGTTGTTATTGTGTAAAAGTTGAATGTGCAGAGCACGGTGCTAATTCAGCAATATATGAAGGATAACAAGGCGTTGCTGTGTGCCTGCTGACGAGCAATCACAGCACAACATGAGAGATATATTACAAGATTAGAACGAGGAAACCCTTAGTTGACGAGCTGAGGGTTTTTCTTTAGTATGCTTTCAAAAGGTTTGTAAAATCTTTTCATTAGTTCGCTGGTGTTAGAAAAGTGTTCTAAGTTTTCACATGCAACTGTAGCATAAGCTGAAACATCATCGTGCATGTGTGTTTTGAACTGACGCACAAGTTTGTCAAGTCTATCGTTTGTATCTACTATGTGGTCATAGTTTAACATATCTGCAAACGGTGTTTTGAAACCTAAGTTGTTTATTTCTTTACAGGTATTAACGCACGACACAAATGCCATATTAAGTCCTGCACCAAACCCTTTGTATGTTTTTTCTGATATCAGCTGATAGTTGTTTTCGTAAACATTAGTTTCCAACACAATGTAATGCTTGTAATCATTTATCCAATTAAACTTTATAGCAAAAGGACTATAAACATCACCAACACCAGTTGCATGTGAAGCGTGTATAACAATTTCATGATCAATGTTATCTGCGGTTTTTGATTCGATAGTTTTTCCGAGTTGATCTTTGTATTTTTCTAATAATAGAAGTTCTTCTTTACAATGAAAAAATCTTTTTGATTTTAAATCAACATCTTTAAAAAGTAAACTCCAATCTCCATAGTCTAGCAAATCATGCTGGTCCAACTTTGCAAAAAATTTTAACCGTTCAGGTTTAATTTTGTTAGCTGGCAACACATATATTTTTTTCTCATCGAATGCAGAGTACGACTGTGAAATATTATCTAGAATATTTTGTTTAAATACTGAATCTGTAAATAATTTTGTGTTGTTGCGCCATGCTAGTGTAAAATACCAAAAACTTGGTATAGTAGGCAATACATGAATATTGTACCTACTAAATTCCTGTGCTTCTGGCTTAATCTCTGAGCTGTTTATGGTGTTAGCAAAGATGCATTTAGGACTGATCTCAAATTTATCAAAAAGATCTATCCAATTTATCCAGCCAAACGGCAGTTGTGGCGTAGGCTTGATTTTTTGCATATCTGCCATTAATTTAAGTGTGTTTATTCTGCCAACACTTGGTTCCATTAAATCAGTGATCATTATGTTATTGTGCTCAAAAATTTCATTCAGCAATAGCGGATCATTACAGCAAGCTCTGTACACAGAGACTTCGTCTAGTTCAAAAATAATCACACAATCTTGTCCATATTGTGCTTTTATTGTGTCTTTTGCAGTTGATATATTTTGCACAGCCACGCCAAGATGACCAAACACTTTACCAATATGCACAGTTTGATGCGGATGTTTTTCAAATAAATTGATAGGCCAGTTTTTATGTATATCTTCTCTGGCAGAGGTTATAGTATCATGCCATTTAGATGGAGCCGTTGCTATATCAACTAGATAAACATTGTCTATATGAAACTGTGATGCTGGTTTAAAAAGAGTCCAATTTGGACGTAATTTTTCAATAACAATATTGGGCATGTTAGTATTTATATATAGTTTTAATGACAAAATTATTTAAAGAACAGCAAAAATTACGATAAATACAAGCATGTTTTTCGGAATACTAACTTTATTAACAGCCCTTACGATTGCAGGGGTAGCAGCATGGTTTAGCATTGCAGGATTAATAGCAATCTTTAGTGCTAGTGCCACACCTATTGCTATTATGGCTGGGTCATTAGAAGTAGGCAAACTGCTTACAGCCAGTTGGCTGTATCGCTATTGGAATGACACTAGTATTATTCTCAAATCATATTTGTGTGTTGCTGTAGGTGTACTCATGCTTATTACTAGCATGGGCATTTTTGGTTATCTGAGTAAGGCACATTTAGATCAAAGTGCTGTAAGCGGTGATGCTCTTGCGCAAGTTGAGCGTGTATCAGGACTGATCGAAAGACAAGAAAACAATATCGAAATTGCTGAAGATAGAATAGCACAATTACGATCCGGCGATAGTAGTGATGTTAGTGAAAGTATTCGTCAGCAAGAAACTATCAGAGATAGTGCATACGATCGTGTACAAGGCGATATCGATTACGCACAAGAACAGATTAATAATATACGTCAGCAGTTAACACAAGAGTTAGCAGCTATAGATGCTCAGTTGGAACGTAATTTATTAATAGGCAACGAGAGACTTGCTGCACTGGATGATATTGTTGAAAGTTATACAACCCAAGGTACTACTACAACAGAGACTAGAGCAGGTGGTGTGTTTAGAGCTGCTGAAACAGAAACGGTTGATAATGTTGCTCGTGGTAACGAAGTGCGTGAACAACAACGTGCGGAGCGTGAGCAGATTGCTAATGAGCAAAGACAGTTTCAACAGGATGCCGCCGATAATAAAGAAAGATTAAGAACTCAAGCAAACAACAATATTTCTGCACAACAAGCAAACATTGACCGCTATCGCAGTCAAGCAGAGCAAACTGTGCAGGATGCTAACAGAGAAATTAACAATCTACGTAATCAATCTAACGATAACGTAGAAGAAAGAGAAGAACGAGTAAGATTGCTACAAACAGAGATCGATGGTTATTATGATCAGATAAGTAATTTAAGAGATCAACTGTTTGAAGCACAAAGTGCAGTGAGAAGTTTAGAAACTGAAGTTGGACCTATTAAATATGTGGCCCAACTTATATACGGTGCCGATAGCACAGACTATTTAGACAAAGCAGTTACACTGTTTATTTTAATGTTAGTATTTGTGTTTGACCCATTAGCTGTTATGCTTGTTATAGCTGCTAACCAAACACTGTTAAGATACGGTATAAATTTAGAAAAAGCAGGACCCGATGATGAGGAAGGTAAAAACGATGTCAACAATACAAACCCGGATGGAGTATCCGCTACCGATACACACAAAACAAACAACCAATCAGACTCAGGAGAATATGAAGGAGTCGAAGGAACAACAGTTGACACAGAAAACAACGCAACGGAAACTGAGGAACAACCAAATGCTAGAGATAGATCACTTTTACAACAACAAGGGACAACTAGTAAAAAGCGTTCCAAGAAAGATAGATCTAATGGTGTAGACACTGCTGAAAAAAAAAGACTAGAAGCAGAACTAAAAAAACTGCAAAAAGAACTAGCAAAAAAACCTAAAGAAGTTGTAGTAGAAAAAGAAAAAATAGTTGAAGTGGAAAAGAAAGAAGACTTTTCTTTTAGTGTTCCGCCAGCAATAGCAGAATTAGAAAAACGTCTGCAGGAGAAATTAAATGGCAAGTAAAGAAGAAATCCAAAAAGCACTTGATGAACTTTGGTCTAAATACGGTAACACATTGTCGTTACTATCAGATGCTATTGATAAAATGGATGTCAAAGATCAAAGAATTGCAGAATTAGAACAAGCAGTGCAAGCAGGGGAAGATATACAATTAGATCTGTCTACACCAGCAGCTATTGCACAGCTGGAACAAACTGTACTAAACAGACAAGCGAATGAATCGTGATGAAATACAGCAAGCATTTAATAAGTTAAATGCAAAGTATCTCCTTGCACTTAAAAAATTGCAAGCCGCATATCTGTTGTTAGAAGACAATGCGCAACTTAAAAAAACAATTTTAGAATTACAAAATCAGTTGAATAGCAAACCTCAAACTGTAGAAAAAATAGTAGAAGTAGAAGTAGAGAAACAGGTAAGTAATAGTAATACTAATAATTTTAACTCTGTTGCTAAACTGTTAGTAAACAGTGAATTTAATAAAGAAGACTTGTCAGTAGAAGAAATAGAAAAAGCGTTAGAAAAATTTTCTGAAGACGAAGTTAAAAAAAGGATGGGTTTTTGGGCAGTACCGTTACCTAAAGACAGCATAACTACAGACACAACTAAAAGGTATATAGGTAAAAAATGACAACAGAACAATCTCTTAATTGTAGTTTTTGTGGCAAAAGCAGAGACAATGTTGAAAAACTAATAGCAGGTCCTGGTGTATATATTTGCAACGAATGTATAACAATCAGTTATGAAATACTAGAAGCAGAAGTAAACGAAAACATACTAGAGGAAGGAAACAGCGTACTCCCTAGTCCAAAAGAAATTCATAGTTTTTTAGATGAATACATCATAGGCCAACAAGAAACAAAACAAATACTTAGTACCTGCGCCTATAATCACTATAAAAGAATAAACAGCAAAAATAAAGCGGTCACTATAGAAAAAAGTAATATAGTAATAGTTGGACCTACAGGGTCAGGCAAAACATTATTTGCTAAAACACTTGCCAAAAAATTAAATGTACCATTTGCTGTAGCAGACGCTACTACACTAACAGAAGCAGGATACGTGGGCGATGATGTTGAATCTGTACTCGAAAGACTATTAAGTATAGCAGATTATGATGTTGATCTAGCACAAAAAGGCATAGTGTACATAGACGAAATTGATAAAAAAAGTAGAAAAAGTGAGAGCTCAACTACCACAAGAGATGTAAGCGGCGAAGGTGTGCAACAAGCACTACTAAGATTAATAGAAGGAACAGTAACAAAAGTAAAAATATCATCGGGTAAAAAATTCAACGACGAATACGTTGATTTTGATACAACTAATGTGCTATTTGTATTAGGCGGAGCATTTGTGGGGATAGAAGATGTTATAAGTAAGCGTGTGTTAAAAAATTCTAGTATAGGATTCAATAGTACTGTTATTACTAAAGTAGACAGAGAAGATTTGCTAAACAAATTAGAGTCAGAAGATCTTGTAAAATATGGATTGATACCTGAATTAGTAGGCAGGATCCCAATAATAAGCAACCTAAATAAACTTTCCACCGAACAGATGAAATATGTATTAACCAGCGTAAAAAACAACGTGCTAGAGCAAATGCAAGAATTATTAGAGTACAACAGCATCGAAATAGAGTTTGGCGAAGAATACGTATCACAAGTCGCAAGTAAGGCTGTGTCACTTGAAATTGGTGCCCGCGGCTTGAAAAATATTGTTGAGAACTCTCTGTTCTATATAATGTATAATGCGCCGGATCTCCAGGAAAAAGGAGTAACTAAGATAGTGTTTGATAATTATCCTAGTAGCTCTATAAAACCTATTCTCGTTTACGATGACGAAAGACGAGAAACACTAACAGACTACACATTTTTTAGAGGTATAAATGAAAACATCGAATTGGAATAACAAAGTAAAAAATAATTATAACGATCCAAAGAAACATTATAAAAACAGCTATAAAGACCACACAGATAATAGATTGTCGGGTACCAAAATAGAAGTATGGAACGATGACGTCAATCAAGCACTAAAAAAACTTAAAAAAGTGCTAGAGAACGATAATAGACAGAAAGATCTAGCCAAACACGAATATTATGAAAAACCTAGTGTTAAACGCAAACGTGCAAGAGATGTTGCGAAAAGTCGTTGGCGCAGAAAAGTAGATACTAGTCGTAATCAAGGCAACTGGGTGGATAGTTTGCAAGCAGATTCCAGTTGGTTAAAATCTAAACGTAAACGTAGAAAACATGTTACATTAATTGAAAAAATTAAAAACCGTAAGAAAGGTTAACTGTGAACATTTCTATAGTTACCGGCGGATTTGACCCGCTTCACTCTGGGCACATAGCATATCTTAAATCAGCCGCTAAACATGGTACAATACTTGTTGTAGGACTTAATTCAGACGAATGGCTTGCCCGTAAGAAAGGTGCGTCATTCATGCCTTTTGAAGAACGCAAAGCAGTATTACAAGAAATGAATTGTGTTACTGAAGTTATCAAATTCAATGACTCAGATAACTCATCTAAAGATGCTATCATCCAAATTAGGAAACGCTTTCCAAGCGCAACTAATAAAATTATCTTTTGCAACGGAGGTGACAGAACAAAAGATAATATTCCCGAAATGGATGTAGACGACCCCAACATAGAATTTATGTTTGGGGTAGGAGGCGAAAACAAAAAGAATAGTTCTAGTTGGATCCTCAAGCAATGGCAGTACCCAAATGAAAAACGTGTATGGGGAGAGTTCAGTAATTTGTTCCAAGACGATGTAGTAAAGGTCAAGGAACTTATTATTGAGCCGGGCAAAGGTATTAGTTACCAACGTCACTTCAAGCGTGATGAAATTTGGTTTGTAAGTAAAGGGTCCTGCTCGATTAAGTTCGGGCAGTACACCAACCAGCCCGATCAGTACTCCATAGTTGAACTTGATTGTGATCAAATTTTTACTGTTAAAGCAGGACAATGGCACCAAGCATACAACACTACCAGCAAACCTTGTCATATCATTGAAATACAATACGGTGATGAAACTAACGAAGAAGATATTGAACGCCTAGAGATGTACGGAGAAGATTGATGACCACTATTGCTGTTGCAGGCTGTAGTTATTCAGACAGAACGCGAGTACCTAAATCATACGGCGACTATCTAGCAGAAATGCTTGGATATCAATATCTGCATCTTGCAAGAGGTTGCTCAGGCAACAACCGAGCATTTTACAAGATTGCTAGTAATATTGTTTCAGGTAATTTAACAGCAGGCGATATTGTTATTCAACAATACACAGACACAGCTCGCAATATGCTAGGCAGTTATCCACTAACAGAACAAAATACATTGCACCCAGAACGAGATTTTGAGTGGGACTCTACACTGCCAGGACAAGTAGAAGTTCACAATACTCCATGGGGAGAAGCCTACAGTTCAGATTTCAAAGTACATAGTTGGCAATGGCAGGAAGTAAATGGAAACGATAAACTGCACAGAGCATACGAAGACTATGGATGTATCGACGACAATCTTAACAATCATAAATTTATTACATCGATACACATGATACAAGCTCTATGCGAAAAACACAATGTAATATATGTCCCGTTTGTTTGCCGGTTAACACTAGAACAATTTTATAAAAAAGAAGCACATCAAAAATATTTTCCTGCAGATTGTTTAGATAATATCTTCAGTGAAATAGGGATAGTAAGACGGGGGAAAGGGCAAGACACTGATTTAGGAGATCAGCATCAAAGCGAAGGATGGGACTCTGCACATTTAAGTACAAAAGGGCACATGCTGATTGCAAGTTTACTTGCTGATCATATACAACAAAAAATACTAAAGGAAAAATAAAATGGATGAACTTAATATCCCAGCAGTCAACGATATACTTAACCAAATTGTAGAATACGAAATGGCAGGCGTTGTAAGATACGCCCACAGTTCGCTGATGGTATCTGGCCCTTACCGTTTGCCTATTGTGCAATTTTTACAAGAACAAGCAAACGAAAGTTTAGCACATGCTCTGCAAGCAGGCGAGTTAATCACAGGTTTTAACGGACACCCAAGTCAAAAAATAGCTACCATAGAAGAAAGCCACGATCATTCCATAAAACAAATATTGCAAGAAAGTTTAAAACACGAAGAGCATGCTATTTCGTTATACAAGAAATTGTTAAACGAAGTAGCTGATTGCAGTGTGATGTTAGAAGAATATGCTAGGGGTCAAATTGGCATGGAAGAACAACACGCAATAGAAATACGAAAAATGTTGCGTGATTTTGTAAGTTGTTGATTTTATTGACATTTTTACACTTGACTAATTTCTAAAATTTGTTATAATAAATATCTATTAACAGATAGGTGACTGTGTATGACTATGCATCTTGCAAAAGGATATAGCTCTCTTAGCACTCGTAAGCCCAAAATTAAGTACACTAAAAGCAACATGGAAAAGTGGGCTGCTGAATTATTGGTAGAAAATAAAAAGCGTAAACAGCAACACGAGTCCAGACTCAGTTTAGATGAGTATATTGACATGCGCCATGGCATTGTGCCTAAACCACAGAGAAAATTTGAAGTGTACAAGCCAGCACGATCATATGCACAAATGCGAGCGCAGGAAACAAAAAAATACCCTAGTGTTACTTCTAATACAGCTATAGTCTGTGAGAAGCCCGAACGCAAAGAGTATACAGGTACACTGGTTAAGGGTATTGCAACAATGCACAAGTCTAATGCCGTGCCAATCATCGATGATGAGCAGGCCAGAGACATTTCGAGGATGAGACGTGGATAACCCAGAAGATCTATCTATAGAAGACGAATTTAAAGATTCCAATTACTGCTACCTAGCATACAATGGATTCAATATCAACGCTAACAAATCAGATTGTATGCCGTGTTGCGGAATAGACACAAACTTTTGGGAACACGCAGATAGGCCAAGCAAAATATCGTTAGTTGATGCTATTAACAATGAACAATTAGTAGATATAAGAAGAAAATTAACACAAAATGAATGGCCGCTTCCATGCTCACATTGCAAAGTTGCAGAGGAAAAAGGATTCCTTTCCATGCGACGGGGATGGAATGGTGAGCACACTAATCTTAGGATGATGCACAACGGAGATATCCCCCCATATTTAAATACCCAAAACGAATACATACAGCCCGAAAACGTTTCTCATATAGAAATTGGATTTGACAATGTGTGTAACAGTAAATGCATGACATGCGGATCATCTGCAAGCAGTTTATGGCGAGATGAAGAAATTGCAATTTGGGGTGAGCCAGAAAGTGATGGAACGAATCTAATCTTAGACAATGCAACAATTACAGAAATTGTAAACCAGTGTATTAATTTAAAGTTTATCAATATATACGGAGGAGAGCCTACTGTATCAGATCAACATCGTAAATTTATAACAAAATTAGTCGAATCTGGCAGAGCCCCAAATATACAATTACAAATGGTAACTAACTTGTCAAACATAACAGATGAGTACATTAAACTTTGGGAACATTTCAAAAGTATTTCTCTTACAGTCTCGATAGACGGTTTCCAGTCTGTTAATGAGTATATTAGATATCCATTTAAATGGACTAAAACAACTAAGAATCTAGAACGCATAAAAAATCTATCAATGGAACAGCCCGATAGATATTCGTTTTCATGTAGCACTACGATAAGTGTATTTAATGCCCATGATGTAATCGATCTTATGGTGTTTTGGGATCAGTACACCCATAACCATCTACATTTAAATAGAGTGACTAATCCGGACTATACTGCAATAGAAATGCTTTCAGAAGAATACAAACAGAAGTGCATTGAAAATATTGACAACAAATTATCTACACTGCAAAGAGAAAATACCATTTCGAGGGCCAAGGAAGTCAAGGCGTGGCTTTTAGAAAAACATAATAAACCCGAAGCCCGGCTTGTAAAAAAACTAGTAAAATTAGTCGAAGAGTCAGACAAATTCAGGAATCGCTCGTTAAGCAATTATATTCCTCATTTATACGATGAAATTTTAAAATTAAAAAACAGTAATATCATTTTGTGATATTGGAGAAAAAGTATGTCAAATAAAACCACAGCAGAACACTATTGCGAACATTGTGAAGTGGAGTACACAGTGTCATGGAATTCTAAAAAATACCCCGATGATCCTATATTTTGTCCTTACTGTGCAACAGGCATTGACGTTGAATTAGAGACGGGCGAAGATAACAAATGACATTTCTAGCATGGAGGGTAGTAGATGTCATATTCTTTTACTGTTGACTGGACAACTAGAGCAGTGCCTTTATGGAAAAGATGCTTTAAATTGATTGGAAAACCCGATATTGCTATTTTAGAAATAGGCACGTACGAAGGGAGGTCAAGTTGCTGGTTTTCTGATAATATGATGGATCATGAGAACGCTCTATTACACTGTGTTGATCCGTATACACAGGATGAAGATGATCACGCAACTAAACTGCTAAACGAAGCACGTCATCAACAGTTTATAGAAAACATAGCACAAAGTAAAAACAGTGTTAAAATTGAATATTATAAAATGTCGTCTGATGATTTTTTTGATGAGTGTGAAAGGACATATGACTTTATCTATATTGACGGTGGGCACTTAAAGGATCAAGTTGTACGCGATTTATTAAATGCAGAAATACGTCTTAACAAGCCAGGAGTAATGATAATAGATGACGTATGGTTTTTGGGCAAAATTAATCAGCTAGAACATGGCGTTGGAGAAGCGTTACACGAAGTACTTCCTTTTAAAACACTGACTTGTGTTTATGACGGAGTAAAACTTAACCATAAGCAATCAGCATACATTAAATTTTGACAATGTATTTTTTAAAGACTAGCAAAAAACATTTTATTAATATAGAAGAAATATATGAGTAATAACAACGATACTAATTCAGGTGCATGGCATGGCGGCAAAGGCAGTTTAACAAGAAAAAGCTCAAGTCAAAAAGCATATGCAGATAATTGGGATAGAATCTTTGGTAAAAAGGATTTACCTTCGGCAGTAGATGATGCAGCTACTGCAATGGATGAGAGTGCTGTAAAACGCAAAGCCGATAAAGATGCTGAGTAAAATTTATGGCACCTGGGGTATACAACAGGAACATATACACGGTGACGAATTTACTGGGTACGAGCCTCTGTATCCTGAGTTCGATAAGTTTACCAAAGAAGTATACGATAGCGACCCAGCAGGCACAATAGAACGTGTATTCGAATTATATCGCAGTATCAATCTAGTACCTATAGTGTATTACACTGAAGCTGGTGTTATACAAGCAATCAAATCCTTTAGAGACAGCAATTATAACAACGTATCAAATAGTGTAATAGGATTAGGTAATAACCGAGGCCAAACTATCAACCGTTTTCTTTTCCCTAACATGATGACAGCAGAGCCCAAAGGCAGAGGCTCTAACAGTTTGCGTGATAGGTTCTTAGATGACAACAAACTTAAACGTGCTATTCGTATTTGTTTTGAGTTTAGAGAAGGTAACAGTTTAGTATACCCTACAGCATTACGCCGTGCGTTAGAACTAGTAACCGGCGAGAACATACAAAACTTCAAAGCACAAAATGCTCGTGCTATTGCAGAGTATTGCTGTCCTGTGTTGTGGGGTAGAATGTATGATTACAGTTGTGGGTATGGTGGCAGACTGTTAGGAACCACTGCTAGTAACTTACATTTAGAATATGTTGGTGTTGACCCTAATACTGAAACTGTTGAAAACTTAAAATTGCTTAACGAGCTTATTGCTGAATCAGGCGGACGCAAAGGTGAAATACACTGTAGCGTAAGTGAAGAGTTTGAGCCCGAAAATATAGATTGTGCGTTTAGTAGCCCACCGTACTTTAACTTAGAAAAGTATTCAGACGAAGCAACACAGTGTATGAATCGGTATGACAGTTTGGACAATTGGTTTGAAGGATATGTTGTACCAACCATGCGCAACATCAAAAAAGGTCTTAATGCAGACGGAATATTTGCCACCAACATCGCTGATTATAAAACTCCTAAAGAAGAATTTAAAGTGGTTGACCGCTGGATTGAAACAGCAGAAAAGTTAGGATTTAAACACACTGATACCATTAAAATGATGTTGAATACCCGGCCCGGCGTTGGTAATGGTAAACAAGACGGCGTGGAAAAGTTTGAAGGTGTTTATGTTTTTACCACTTGACAATCTGTATTTTTGCCGTATAATATAAAAATACAATAAAAAATTGTATAAATATATTTGTAACGAACTATTGTTGTTCGCCAAATGGGTTCAACAAGTGTTACATAAATCTTGCTTAATAATAGGAGATAACCATGACAACTAAGCAATATCGCATCACATCTGAATTACTTAATCCACTTTACAAAATGAGTGTTGGTTTCGATAGGCTGGCAGATGATTTTTTAACTGACCCAGCATTTACAAATGCATCAGCATCAGGGTATCCGCCCTTTAATATTAATAAAATCACAAAAACGGACACAGAAGAAGTTGATTATGAAATTGTGTTAGCACTTGCTGGCTTTACCGAAAAGGACATTGAACTTGTTGTTGAAAACGGGTCATTAAAAATTACAGGTAAAAGCGGCTGTTTAAATGATACTGATGCTACCGACGAAGAAGAAGTTGAATACCTACACAAAGGTATAGCAGAACGTAGTTTTACCAGAACATTTAAACTAGCAGAATATGTAGAAGTTAAAAGCGCAAGTTTGCGAAATGGTATTTTGCGTGTTAGGCTGTGGAGGAATATTCCGGAAGCTGCCAAACCTAAACTTATTGCAATTACTTCTTAAATAATCACATGTTGCGGGGGAAACCCCGCAACACTAGGTAAATGATATGGCTAACCAACAGACAAACACAAGCACCAGAACAAGAACAGATATTAAATTTCCAGAAAGATTTAAAGTTGTATTACTCAATGACGACTTTACGCCCATGGAATTTGTAATTCAATTACTGGTAGAAGTTTTTAATAAAAACATAAACGAGTCTAAAGAAATTACACTCAACATACACGAAAAAGGCAAAGGCATTGCAGGTGTATATGGTCAAGAAATTGCAGAACAAAAACAACAAGAATCAACAATAATTGCAAGACACAACGGACATCCCTTAAAAATTATAGTAGAACCTACTTAATATGCAAACACAAAATTATGAATACCCAGAGGGGTTCATAACAGACATTGACAACGAAGACTTTGAAACAGGTTTATCAATTGATATTGTTCGAAAGATCAGTCAAATAAAAAACGAACCTAACTGGTTGACAAACTTTAGAGTTGATGCATATAATCATTTGCAAAAACTTACCGAACCTACTTGGGCAAATGTTACATATAACAAAATAGATTATCAAAAATTAAAGTATTATTCTGCACCAAAGTTTAGAAAAAAAGAAGATATACCTCAAGAAATACTAGACACATTTGATAAATTAGGTGTGCCGCTGCACGAGCGAGATGCACTGTTAGGGTTAGAAAAAGATAATAATGTTATTCCCACTGTTGCAGTTGATGCAGTATTTGATAGTGTAAGTATAGCAACAACATTCCAAGATGAATTGAAAAAACACGGCATTATATTTTGCAGTATAAGTGAAGCAGTACAAAATCATCCAGAGCTGGTTAAACAATATTTGGGAAGTGTAGTATCTTATAAAGATAACTATTTTGCTACATTAAACAGCGCAGTGTTTTCAGACGGTACATTTTGCTATATTCCTAAAGGTGTGCGCTGTCCTCTAGAACTAAACACATACTTCCGTATAAATGCTCGCAACACAGGACAGTTTGAACGTACATTGATTATTTGTGATGATGAAAGTTATGTAAGTTATTTAGAAGGTTGCACTGCTCCTGCATATAGCGAGAACACATTACATGCAGCAGTTGTGGAACTCATAGCACTAGAAGGTGCAGAAATAAAATATAGCACAGTACAAAACTGGTATCCAGGTGATGAGAATGGAGTCGGCGGCGTACTAAACTTTGTTACTAAAAGAGGAGATTGTAGAGGTGACAATTCAAAAATTACTTGGACTCAAGTTGAAACAGGGTCTGCTGTTACTTGGAAGTACCCCTCTTGTTTACTTAGAGGCGATGGCAGTGTTGGCGAGTTTTATAGTGTTGCTGTAACTAAAAATAAGCAACAAGCTGATACTGGAACCAAAATGATACACAGCGGTAAGAATACAAAAAGTACCATTATCAGCAAAGGAATCAGCAGTGGATCTAGCAGTAATACATACAGAGGTCTCGTACAAATTAGTAAAAATGCAGAGAACAGTAGAAACTATACGCAGTGCGACAGTTTGATGCTTGACGATAGTGTTGCAATTACATTGCCCACAGTAAAACAACTAAACGACTCCAGTATTGTAGAACACGAAGCCACTACCGGCAAATTAAGCGAAGAAGCATTGTACTATTTGCAATGTAAAGGACTTAGCGAGGAAGATGCAGTAAGTTGCATAGTCACAGGATTTTGCAAAGATGTATTTCAAAAGTTACCGCTGGAGTTTGCTGCAGAAGCTAACAAATTGCTAAGTGTAACACTGGAAGGAGCAGTAGGATAATGTTAAAATTAGAAAATATTTCTATAAGCAGAGAACAAACAAAAATACTCGATAATGTGAATTTAGAGTTTGGCACAGGTGTACATTTTATTATGGGCCCTAACGGAGCAGGTAAAAGCACACTTGCACATGCAATTATGGGTAATCCACTATACGACACAGCGGGCACAGTGTTACACAATAACAGAGATATCACAGATGAGCCAACACATATTAGAGCACAGGAAGGTATTTTTCTTAGTTTTCAAAATCCTACACCTATACAAGGACTGAGTAACTTTCAATTAATTAAAAATATGATAGGACCGAGGGCAGACTCTACTAAAAGCATTGCAACTAGTTTGAACGCATTTCGAGGTCTTGCAAAAGACTTTAACTTGTCACACGGATGGGACAAGTTAGATTTAAACGTTCATGCATCAGGCGGAGAGAAAAAGAAAAACGAACTTATACAGATGTTGATGTTTGACCCATCAGTTGCAATACTAGACGAACCGGACAGCGGATTAGACATAGATTCTATTAACTTACTAATAAAAACATTAAAAGATTTTACAAAAAACAATAACAAGTGTTTGATAGTAATCAGTCATTATGAAAAATTACTAACAAGTTTACAACCAACTACTGTATCGGTTGTTGCAAACAACACTGCAACACAGTTTACAGATACGTCAGTTGTTAAGGATATATGTGCAAATGGTTTTAAACAATACCAAACACAATGAAATAGACATTTCATTTAAAAATTTACCAAAATACTTTAAATATTTTACCAGTTCGCTTGATCACAATATCAACACTGAAATATTTAACAACCCACTGTACAACACATCGCAGTTAAAACGACTAGAAAATTTCAACCTAGTTAAAGCGTTTGATTGGTCAAAACCCTGGCCTCGTCCTACTAAGTTAGATACTATGTATACCCCTGCAATAATTGTATCTGAAGGTGCAGTTGTAAACAGAGACGGCAGACTATGGGGCGATCAAAATATCAAAACATTTAACACAAATAACAAGCGTACAAAAATGTACGAGAACTTTTTTAAAACAAAAGATAAAATAAGCGATTGGGCCATGGCTACCAGTACTGGCATAACTGGTATTTCTTTGAGGTCTGACACCAAGCAGCATCACGATATATTTTATGTATCTAACAAAACGAACGATGATCCCAGCAACTTTGAAAGTATTACAAACTTCATAGACATTGCTCCATACTCTGATATAGAAATAACAGAAGTATTTCAAGCAGACGCATCGTTAAAGTTTTATAAAAATGTGTACATTGTGAGAGAAGGCGCAAAGCTGTTTGTTACCCGTATTGTGAAAGGAGATTCACACACACAATCGCATCAATTTATAAGCAGTGAAGTTATTCAGCATCCTATGAGCCACGTTGAAATTGACACAAATAAATCGTATGCTTCCAGCAAATACTGCCATCAAGATTTCCATGTTGAATGCATGCAACAAACATACACCGACATAGAATGCAAAAATTATGTCGATGAGCACAACAGCGAAGATGTAATTATAAACATACATCATAAAGGATCAGACAGTTTTAGTAGAGTGAATGCTAGATCAGTTGTCAACGATCACGGTTGCTTTAATTTTATAGGAAATATTAAAGTTGACAAGCAAGCGCAACATGTTGACTCTGATTTGGTTAATAAAAATTTACAACTAACAAAACACGCAAAAGTTATAACACAACCCAGGCTAGACATTGCAACCAAAGAAATAAAATGCAGTCATGGATGTACTGTGAGCACCGTAGATGCAGATGCCATGTACTTGCTGAACAGTCGCGGCATATCTCCCGACGATGCAAAAGAACTAATTATTAGTGCGTTTTTAGGAGAAATATAGTGCTCAAAGAAGAATTCCCTACGCTGAGAAACAATCCCGAACTGGCATATTTTGATAACGCTGCCAGCACTCAAACACATCAAAGTGTATTGTCTGCAATGAACAATTATTACGAAAACGAAAGGTGCAATATACACAGAGGAGATTACGAAATAAGTCGTAGTGTGAGCGATAAAGTTGACACAGCTAGAGAACAAATTGCTGATTTAATAAACACTAAATCCGATAATATATGTTTTACAAACGGTGCTACTGCTGGATTAAACATGGTTGCTGAGTGGTTCAAAGATGTTGAAACAGTGTTTATAAGCGATGCAGAACACACAGCAAACATACTGCCATGGTTAATACAAGGAAGGACCATAGACAACGGTAGATTACAGGTTCTGCCTGTAGATTTTAAAGGCGAAATAGACATTGATCACGCCAGTAAACTGTTTCAAAAATATCCTAATTCTCTGTTAAGTATTGTTTCCACTAGTAACGTTACTGGGTTTTCTACACAATGGAGATTACTTGCAGGAGTAGCAAAAGGTTGCGGGTTGGTAGTTTGTATTGACGCTTGTCAAACTATTGGTACTCACAGGTTCGATGTGGAAAATACTAACATAGACTTTGCTGTATTCAGTGGTCATAAAATGTACGGGCCTACAGGAATCGGTGTATTATACAGTAGGGCTGGCTTTGATGATTTGCGCCCTCTGACATATGGAGGCGGCACAGTTCACAGTTATAATTTACACGGTAACATAGAATTTTATACAGGCCCAATGAAGCACGAAGCAGGAACACCTAACATAGCAGGCATGATAGGTATGGGTGTAGCTGCAGAATGGATAAACTATACAGGATATAACACTATCGGTAATAAAATAGATAAAGTTTACAAATGGTTATTACAAGCCGGTTTACACACAATTTCAGGAATTAGTATTCCTGGTAATCAACTTGACTTTGTAGAGGATCATACAATAATTAAAAATATTTTATCAATAACATTTGATGGATTGCATCCTGGCGATGTAGGCAGTATTTTAGGTACAAAAAATGTTGCTGTGAGAACTGGTAAACTGTGTGCTCATCCTTTAGTACAAAAAATTAGTAATAATGGTGTGATGCGTATTAGTTGGGGTGTGTATAACACAGAAGATGATTGTAAAAAACTTGTAGATGAATTATGCAAAGCAATAAACAGACTGAAATAAATGATAAAATCATGGAGAACCTTGAAAAAGTTGTTGATCCTGAAATTGGAATCAACATTGTGGATCTCGGGTTGATATACAAATTAGAAGTAGATAAATTCGGAGACGTTGATTTGCTAATGACATTAACTGCTCCAAACTGCCCATTTGGCGAAGAAATATTAGACATGGTAGACTATTACTGTAAAAAAGTTGAAAATGTGGGTGTTGTCAGTATAAACTTAACATTTGACCCGCCATGGAATCCTGAAAAAATTTCAGATGCAGCCAAGTATTACATGGGTATATTATAACCCTATATAAATAAACCAGACACACACAGAGGAAAACACAATGTCATTTGATTTAAAAGTACCAGAAGTTACATTTAAGACCAGAGTTCAAACAGACGAGAGTCCAGGGTTTGAATGGAAAGATGTTACTAGTAGTGATATCTTTGCAGGTCAAAGAGTAGTGCTAATTGCACTACCGGGCGCATTTACACCCACATGCAGTAGCACACATTTACCTGGATATGATGCAAACTATGATGAGATTTTGTCATATGGTGTCAACGAAGTTTACTGTTTAAGCGTAAACGATAGCTTCACAATGAATGCATGGTTTGATCATTTAGAAGTACAAAATGTTAAACCTATACCAGATGGTTCAGGAGACTTTACTAGAAAGCTAGGCATGCTTGTTAAAAAGGATAACCTAGGGTTCGGTATGCGTAGTTGGAGATACAGTGCTGTAGTTAATAACGGAACTATTGAAGCTATGTTCATTGAGCCTGGCATGATGGACGACTGCTCAGTTGATCCGTTTGAAGTTTCAGATGCATACAGTATGATGAACTATCTCAAAACTGTTGCGCAAAACTAAGCAATACGCTTAAAAGCATATATATTCGATTCTGAAGTATCAGTGCCAAAGAAACCGCCAATTGTTTTAAAGCCAAATTTAGTATAGGCTGGCAATGCGGTTTCTCTTGGCATCGTCCATACTAGATTACACCCCCTAAACGTTCCTTCCAAACAAGTCATATTAAGTAAGGTTTGCGATACACCTTTTAATCTATATTCTGGATGTACCCATAACCCTCTGCTTCTATAGTGATTTTTACTGGTTTGATGACCGCTGTTAACACCCACAAGAACGTTGTCTATGTATGTACCCCAAAAGGTAGGAGTATACTCAAAAATACTCATATCATATTCCGGAGGGCTACCTTCAAAGGGCCATGTCATAACACTGTGTGTTTCTATTGGCGTTGTTCTATCCTGCCAAAGATGTTGTTTCCATGCTTGTTCAATCTCGTCAAAAGTTATCCGTTTTGTTAACATATTTCTATTTAGTGCATTATAAATATATGTACTAAACAAACACGGACACAATATATGAATCCAAACGCACTCGATCCACGCTGGGATAATCAAACTCTCAACTACGATTTAAGCAAGCACAATTGGCCAGAATTTTGGTTAAACGTCGCAAAAGAAAAATTTCCACAAATAGAAAAATTAGAAACTGTACACGAAATACTTACACCTGCGCAAATTTCTGAATTAGGCAGGCATTGCCAAAGTGCTTGTGATCGAGTGGAATTCCAAGACAGAGTAGATTCATACTTTGGAGATTATGTTCCTGGGTTAGTTGATCAAGAGTGGATGATACAGCGATTCTTTACAATTAGAATTGTTATCCCTAATCAAGAAAAAGTCGGCAGACTGCTTGCATTCCACCAGGGCATATGGGTAGGCAATGGGTTAGGCCTCAGAACTATCTGGACACCGTTTACAGAGTGCTATGATACCAACAGCATGTGGATTAGCGATTTTCAAGCAAGTAAAGGATTGACGCAAAGGTGTTACGAGCATGAATGGGACTTTGAAAAAATTCAACAAGAATGTGCAAACCGCAGTCGCCCTGTGACACTTCAGCCGGGACAAGCGCATTTGTTTCAGCAAATGCACGTACACGGCAATTTCAACAATGAAACAGATATAACACGCTGGAGTATGGATGGTAGAATACTAGTAAAAGATGGTCACTATCACAGAAAAACTCCGGGTGGCTACTTCCGTTTTCCAGGTGAAAGAGATAAAAAAATAAACATCACCGAAGATATGTCTTGGATAAGCTACGCAGGTTGGAACAGTAAATTTAGTAGTCCCATTCCTCTGCCAATGCAAAGAGCAATTATAAATGATTATTGTGCAAAAAATCAAATCAATATTAACGATTATCAGTTTGAAAATGAATATCTAGATTGGTTACCTGGCCTGGAGCAGTTTATTAATTTAAACACCATTGACGGTATTGTGTGTTGTAGCATCTATTGCTTACCGGATGATCAACAACGCAGAAATGAGTTGCTGAATCTTGCAGTTGAGAACAATGTACAATTACACTTTGCAAATGAGCTATGCAGTGTTAGTAGCAAAGAAGATATTGATCACATAGAAAAAATATTTGAATTTGTTAATGAGAATACTGATCCTAACATAACCTTAGGATACACGAAACTAGGATAACCCGTAAAGACTCTTGGTGTTGTCGTAATTGTATTTGATTTCAGTGCCACTCAATGCTCTGTTATATGCACGAACAATACCAATATCACCTTTGAAATAGTTTGCACCCGACCCAGACTGTTGGGTAGTATCACCTGCACCCATAATCAAATAATATCCTGCACTGTTATCCCAGGGTAACGATCTGGTTAGTGCAACTGTTCTTGGGCTAATACTAGTATCACCATAATTAGTGTAAGAACGGCCGTTAGTTCCATCATAAGTTAAGGTGATCTGTCTCCAGCCATTTGCTGTGAGAAAAGGATTAACCGGCACTATCCCAGACACAGTCCATATACCAGCATAGTCATAAGCCAATCCGCCGAACGGTGCTCTTTCATGTTCGATTAAAGAATAGTGCCAAGTATTATTTGGTATGCCATCACCGTTTTCTGCAATAACTGTACCACCTTCGTTGGCACTGGTCCAAGTTGGCTTGTACCAAATTTCCACTGTGAAGTGGCTTGTGCTGTTAAACGAACTCACCATGTTGGGTGTAACTATATAATCGTTGGTAGCATCATATGTAAAACTA
>Ga0181591_10000639_pt1 | contig 28533 bp, 24 predicted proteins | sample 071ome_33_FD_133757 | JGI IMG/M metagenome (GOLD analysis project Ga0181591, IMG submission 133757) | Coastal salt marsh microbial communities from the Groves Creek Marsh, Skidaway Island, Georgia - 071412AT metaG (megahit assembly) | ecosystem: Environmental > Aquatic > Marine > Intertidal...
TATGGCCCGTATGAGTCACGCTACGGCTGGCACCTGGTCATGTTGCGCCAGCGCAGTGAGCCCTATGTGCCGGAACTGGAAGCCATTCGTGATCGCGTGATGGATGACTGGCGCTATGAAACCGTGCTGGCCAACCGGCGTGAAGCGGAAGCGGAAGTGATCGGGGAATATGAGGTTCGGGTTGAATTGCAAGATTAGGGGACAAGGAACAAGGAACAAGGAACAAGGAACGACACGTCAGGCTCTGGCAAACACCCGTAGGCCGGAAGAGGCCCGCAGGGCCGTCATCCGGCATGAACCTGAAGGTGAATCAGAAATTGTAGGTCGGATAAGGCCACCAGGCCGCCATCCGACAAGAACATGGCGTTGAATCAGATTGCAGGCTGTCTATCAGGTGAAAGAGTTGTATAAACAAAGCGGCATTATTTCGGCATTCCTGCTATCGGCACTTATGCTGGTCTGCAATGGTGTGTCCGCCCATGATGCCCGCCCGGTGGTGGTGGATATTACTGAACAGCTCACCGGTGCCCTGCAGTTCACTATTCGCGTGCCCGAAACCGTCGAGCCCGGTAACCAGCCTGCAGTGGCCTGGCCGGCAGGGTGTGTCGAGCAAAATACCCAAGCGGGATTTGGCAGCAGCAGTGGCATGGTCACCTGCGACAGCCCCATACATGGCGAGTCACTGACATTGGCCTGGCCGTTTTTCAATCCGTCCCTGGCGACGTTTTATCGCTACACCACGCTGGAAGGGCAGACCATGACAGCGATGCTGACACCCACCAGTGATGTCTGGGACGTGCCCCTGGAAGCCACGGCGGGGAATGTGGCCAGGCAGTACCTGTTACTGGGCCTGGAACATATTCTTGGTGGACTCGATCACTTGCTGTTTGTGCTGGGGCTGCTGGTGATTGCGCGAACATTCAAACGGGTATTGTGGACCATTACCGGATTTACGCTTGCCCATTCCATCACCCTGACCCTGTCCTCCCTGGGATTTGTGAATATTCCCACCGTTCCCGTGGAAGCGGTAATCGCTCTGTCCATTGTCTTCCTGGCCTTTGAAATCAGCCGTGATCACACCAACAGCCTGACGTACCGGTTTCCCCTGATCGTGTCTTTCAGTTTCGGGTTGCTGCACGGACTTGGTTTTGCCAGTGCCCTTGGCGAGATCGGACTGGTCCCGGGCGAAATCGCCATTTCGCTGTTGTTCTTCAACCTGGGTGTGGAACTGGGGCAGGTTGCCTTTATCGCGGTGGTGGTGATGACACTCTGGTGTTGCCATCAGGTGACAAAACACCAGAGACTCCTGTCATCAGTGCTGACTGCCCGGCGCATGGATATGCTGGCAGCCTACGTGATCGGCATTCCTGCGTCCTACTGGCTGATTGACCGGGTCGCGCAGTTCCTTCTGTAATTACAGGTCACCTTGCTACTTAACGGGGACCGATCAGGATGTCTCCGGAGACCGTTGAAATTTCCACAAAGCCATCGCCACCATTGAGTGTGAACTGCAGTTCACTGGAATTCACAAAGCGATTTTGTTCCACCGCCTTGTCATCGGTCAGGTCGTTGTCGATATCCCCGCCAACGGCGGTATTGATGTCAAAGCGCGCGGAGATATCCGGGTTCACCATGAGCTCGGTAAAACTGCTGACACTGGACACCTCCACCTGGCCGCCTTTCAGCAGGTCAAGGGAAACGAGCACGCGTGCACTCACCGAAGAAGCCTCCAGGTCATCAACTGACCCCAGGTCCAGTTCCACCGAACCGCTGACGCTATCTGCGTCCACGCGCTGGGCCCGGGTATTGGAAATAATCGATCCATTGACCGTGCTGTAGGAAACACGGCTGTCATTGGAGCCGCGGTCCCTGATCTGCCCGTTAACCGTGGACAGGGTAATGCGGCCGTCCAGGTTGCTGGTTTCAATGGATCCGTTCACGGTTTCTATATCGATGCGTCCACCCAGGTTGCTGGCAACAATGGGGCCGTTAACGATTTCAATTTGTGTACTGCCGCTAATGCCACTGATTTCCAGTTCCACGTTGATGCCTTCAAGCCGCAGTGTGCTTTTTTCGGGAATGGAGATTTCCAGCCTGGTGCGATCGATATCATCAGCACAATCAAACCAGTTGTTGCAACCGGTGTTAAAAAAGTTGCGGCGATCTTCGAATTCTTCCTCGAAACTGGTCACGCCATTACGACTTCTGAAGTCATAACCTTCGGCCTGGTCGCTGAGCTCGCCCTTGAAACTGACCTGGTTGCGGTCCCATGCCGTGATGGTGATATTGCCATTGATCAACTCGATATCAATTACCTCGTTTTCCTGGACATCGCGTGTTTCATCAATGGTTTCACCGGCCAGGGCCAGGCCCGGGCCGAAAAGCGTGGATAAAAGAATTGCCAATGAGTATTTTTCGACTGTAGTTTTCATGACAGCCTCCGTTAAATGGTAGTGAACAACGGTGCATAAACAGATTCGATCAGTTCGATCTGCTTGGTTTGCACCTGGCGCAGGATTTTCAACAGTTCCAGGTTTTCAGGATCTTCACGAAGTGCTTCGTAAATTGCCTGTTCGGCCTGCTCCAGTTGCCCCATCTGGCCTTCCCAGTCAGGAGCCAAGGCCGTCTGGTTTTCATATTCCACCAACAGTGCCTGCTTGTTACGCCTGTGCTCGTTTTGCAGGGACGAAATCAGGTTGTTGATGGCTGATGTTTCGGCGGGGGCGCTGCTGTTGATATAAAGGCCGGCGGAGAAAGCCAGGGACACGACCAGTAACACGCTGGCTGCAATAGCCAGGGGCTTGGGTACCGCAATCGTGTTGCTGTTGATGGCATGATCAATGCCGGGCCACAGATCCCTGGCAGGAGAGATTTCCTGCTCAAGGTTGTTCAACTCATCGTTGAGCCGTTGTTCAAACGTCTTGTTGTCCATTTTTATTCCTGCCAATGTAATAAGTCATTATGGTTATTATTCCTGTGCTTCTTAGAGCCATCCCCTGATCAGGTTCCTGGCCCGGTGAAACTGGGCCTTCGATGTACCTGTCGAGGTTTTTAATTGTTTTGCTATATCTTCATGCCGGTAACCTTCCACCGCATGCAGGACAAAAACCAGGCGTGCCCGCTGGGGCAATCGCATGATCAACCTGTCGAGCAGTGACAGATCAGGGTCCGGTACCCAGGTTTCCTCATAGCGCTGCGGGTCGTCATCGTCGTCCTTGCTGATTACCCGGTTCAGCCAGTTTTTCTGCTTGCGGATATAGGAAATCGTCGTGTTGCTGGCTACCCTGTGCAACCAGGTATACAGGGAGCTTTTTCCGTTAAAGGAGTCAATCTTGCGCCAGACCTGGATGAAAACCTCCTGTGTTGCTTCCTCGGCCATTGCCATGTTGCCGGTCAACCTCAGGCACAGCGCGAAAATGCGTTTTTTGTAGGTCTCGTACAACTGGCGAAAGGCAGCCTGGTCTTTTGCCTGATGAGGGCGAGCAGAGCAGTTTCACTATCCTTGAGGTAGTGAACCTTGCCTTCCGGTCCGGTTGTTTCTGCGCTGAATCTTGCCTGAGTCAGTGATTTCTTATGTTTTGCTACTTTAGACGACATTGTTAACGAAAAGGTTGGAAAGCATTTCTTCATGGCGTTAACGGGGGGGCTGCCCCATTTTGGGGCTGTTTAAGCCGACCTGTTTCCCGTATTATTGCGCCTTGCTCAAAACCCAGCAGGATAAGACTGATCATCCTGCACAGTACAGGGCCTATAAACGGTTCATAAGGAAATTACTATCAAATCCTTTGCACAGAAAACCGCTTTCATCACCGGCGGGGGATCTGGAATTGGCCTTGGCATGGCCAGGGCATTTGCCGAAAAAGGGATGTCAGTAGCGCTCGCCGATATCGACACAGACAGACTGTCTGCTGCCAAAGCTGAGCTGGAAGCCGCTGGCGCCAATGTTCATACCTTCCAACTGGATGTCACTGACAAGGCCGCCGTCATCAACACGGTGGAACGGGCCCGTGCCGCCCTGGGCGGAATTAATATCGTGTGTGCCAATGCCGGTGTCAGCGGCATGATGGGGCCGCTACAGGATGCCAGTATTGATAACTGGGACTGGGTCCTGGACGTCAACCTCAAGGGCGCAGCCTACGTGATCCAGGCCTGCATTCCCTGTCTGCTGGAAAATCCCGGTGAATCCCATATCGTGATTACCAGTTCAATCAGTGGCTTGCGGGTGTATGAGCCCAGCCGTGGCCAGGGCATGTACAACACCGCCAAGTATGGCCTGGTGGGTATGGGTGAGGCGCTCAAGGTGGATCTTGAACCGGAAGGCGTTGGGGTATCGATATTGTGCCCCAGTGTTGTAAAAACCGATATTTCCCATTCAGCGAGACGGCGTCCTGAAAAATATGGCGGTGCCATAGAGACTACTGACGACCACGAGCTGGCAAAAGCAGCCGATTCAGGGACCGACCCGCTGCAATTCGGACGTTGGGTGATCAAGGCGATTGAGCAAAACCGCCTGTATGTCATCACGCATCCCGTTGACAGGGAGCTTGTGGCGGCGCGCCATGACAAGATCATGGCTGCCTTTGATGCATCCGGCACTTTCACCGAAGACGACTAGTTTTCTGGCTGATTTCAGAGCGTTTCCAGGGCATTCATGATCAGTTGCTGGGGACTGCCGTCATGGTGGAAGCCGGCCATTTCAGCCTCGGGGCACTGGATAGGCGGGTAGCTGCCAAAATTTTCTTCCACCCAGGCGTCCGGCTCGTAGGTAATCAGGTCTCCCACTTCGCAGTCCGGCATCAGTCCGTCTATTTCGTTCACCAGTTCCTCAATACCGATATGCATGGCCGGCAATGTCCAGATCTGGCGCCGGTCATGGCTTGTTCTGGCCGCCAGCAGCAGGTTTTCCACGCAGCATTTCACTGACATGAGCCAGCTTTTGGCACCGGGGGATACCGGGCAGGTAAAGGATTTGCCCTGACTGAGGTTGCGAATCAGGTCACTGAAGAAAATTGACACGGCCCCGTTGGGTTCAGGGGGGCGGGCCACGATGCCGGGAATACGCAGGGAACAGCCACGAATCCAGCCGCGCCGTGTGTAGTCGGCCACCAGGGCTTCACCAATGACTTTCTGGGTGCCATAGCTGAGGTTGGGTGTCGGTGCCGTGTCATCCGAGACCACAGCGGCGCCGGGTTTGCCATAGACGGCAATGGAACTGGCAAAGACAACAGCCGGTGTATTGCCCTGGGCTTTCAGGCGTTCCAGCAGGGTCATGGTGCCGTGGATATTCACCTGGACACCCAGCTCGTAATTGGATTCAGCCATACCACTGGGCACGCTGGCCAGGTGGAAAACGACATCTGCCGGCTCATTCAGTGCCTTGTCCAGCACATTGCTATCGGCAAAACTGCCGGTAAGTTTTGTCACCCTGTCATGGTCTGCAATGCGGTCCAGGGCCAGGTCAACCAGGGTGAGCCGGGTAAATGGCAATGGCGCGTCTTCCGAGAGCAGGGCCCTTGTCAGGTGACTGCCGATAAAACCGTTGGCGCCGGTGATGAGTATGTGCATTGTCAGACTCTTTCTTTTGTGTTGTAAATTGATTCGCGGCTAAAGCCGCTTCCTACACTATGCGGTGAAGCTGTCGATGTGGGAAGTTGTAGGCCGGAAATTGCGCAGCAATCTCCGGCAATTTTGATTAATCACCAACTCTGATGTCGGAGATGGCCCTTTGGGCCATTTCCGACCTACATCGTCAAATCATTATGCCTCTTCCACGTTGGCCTGCGCCGCGGCTATTCGGGCGACAGGAATCCGGAACGGGCTGCAGGACACGTAGTCCAGGCCCAGCTTGTGGCAATACTTGATCGAGCGGGGATCACCGCCGTGCTCTCCGCAAATCCCGTACTTGATGCCTTTTTTCTTTTTGCTGGAATCCTTGATGGCCATTTTCATCAGCTTGCCGATGGCGCGCTGGTCCAGTGAAACGAAAGGATCCATTTCTATGAGCTTGTTGGTGAGGTAGGCAGGAATAAACTTGCCGGCATCATCCCGTGAAAACCCGTAGGTCATCTGGGTCAGGTCATTGGTGCCGAAACTCATGAACTCCACATCTGCTGCCAGTCGATCGGCACCAAGACAGGCGCGTGGAGTTTCCATCATGGTACCGATCTTGTAACGGATGGAGAGGGTTTTCTCCTTCATCACCGAATGAATACCACGATCAATGATTTCACTGATCATGCGTATTTCCCTGACATTGACCACCAGCGGAATCATGATTTCCGGCAAGGGGTGGCAGCCTTCCTCGGTGGCCGCGATGGCGGCAGACATGATGGCGCGTACCTGCATCTCGGTAATCTCGGGGTGAACCACGGACAGGCGGCAGCCGCGCAAACCGAGCATGGGATTGACTTCCTGCAGGTCACTGACTGCTGCTTCAATCATGGACACTGGCTTGCCGATATGGTCGCTGAGCAGCTTGATGTCTTCCGGCGAATGGGGCAGGAATTCGTGCAGGGGCGGATCAAGCAGGCGAATGGTAATGGGCTTGCCGTCCATGATGCGAAACAGGGCAAGAAAATCGTCATGCTGGAACTGTTCCAGTTTTTCCAGGTAGCCCTCGCGCTCGGTGCGGTTTTCCGACAGGATCATGCCGCGCATAATGTCGATGCGGTCGGCGGCAAAGAACATGTGCTCGGTACGGCACAGGCCAATGCCTTCGGCACCCAGCTCGATGGCCTTGGCGGCATCTTCCGGCGTTTCGGCGTTGGCGCGGACCTGCAACTTGCGGTACTTGTCCGCCCAGGACAACAGGATCTGGAAGTCATCACTGGACGAGGCCATGATCTTCGGGATATCCCCGAGCATCACTTCACCGGCAATGCCGTCGATAGTAATGATGTCGCCGCGCTTGATCACATGACCCGAATCGGTAGTGGCCGTGCCGGCACTGTAATCGATGGTCAGCTTGTTACAGCCGGTGATGGCGCAAACTCCCATGCCCCTGGCAACCACCGCTGCATGGGAAGTCATACCACCCAGTTCGGTGAGAATCCCCTGCGCCACTTTCATGCCGTGAATATCTTCCGGCGTGGTTTCACGCCTGACCAGGATGACTTTCTTGCCGGCAGCAGTTTCTTCCACGGCTTCTTCCGCGGAAAACACCACGGCGCCGGTGGCACCACCGGGACTTGCCGGCAAACCGGTGGCCACCAGGTCCTGTTTCGCTTCCGGGTCCACCATGGGATGCAGAAAGGCTTCCACGTGTTCCGGAGATACCCGCAACAGGGCTTCTTTTTCAGTAATCAGTTTCTCTTTCACCATGTCCACGGCAATTTTGATGGAGGCACGACCGGTGCGTTTGCCGCTGCGGGTCTGCAAAATGAAAAAGCGGCCTTCCTGGATGGTGAACTCTATGTCCTGCATATCACGATAATGTTTTTCGAGCATGGCCTGTGTGTCGAAAAGCTGCTGGTAGACCTCGGGCATTCGGGCCTGGAGTGCCTCGATGGATTCCGGTGTACGGATGCCGGCCACCACATCCTCGCCGGCGGCATTGAACAGGACTTCGCCGAAAAACAGTTTTTCACCGGTAGAGGGGTTGCGGGTAAAGGCAACACCGGAACCGGAGTCGTCACTGAAATTGCCAAATACCATGGCCTGGACATTGACGGCTGTGCCCAGGGATTCAGGAATATTATTCATTTCGCGGTACACGTTGGCGCGCGGTGTATGCCATGACCTGAATACGGCTTCCACGGCCAGCAGCAACTGCCTGAAGGGGTCCTGCGGGACATCGACCAGGTTCTTGAAGTGACCGATCACCCGCTGCCAGTCCGTAGCCTGCATCTCGATATCCAGGGTTTTGCCATTGTCCTGTTTATAGGTATTGATGACGTTTTCAAACTTCTCGCCGTCAACGCCCATGACCACGTTGGCAAACATCTGGATAAAACGACGGTAGGAATCATAGGCAAAGCGGGGATTGCCGGTTTTTTTCGCCAGGCCCTCAACGATGTCATCGTTCATACCCAGGTTCAGCACCGTATCCATCATGCCGGGCATGGAGACCGGTGCGCCGGAGCGCACTGACAGAAGCAGGGGGTTGTCGGGGTCGCCAAAGTGGGCATCCATTTTCTTTTCCACCAGGTCCAGGGCAACCCGGTACTCCTGTTCGAGACGGTTGGGCAGCTTGTTGCCGTTTTCGAAAAATTCCCGGCAGGTGTCCGTGGTGATGATGAAGCCATAGGGTACCGGCAAGCCGAGGTTGGTCATTTCACACAGGTTGGCACCCTTGCCGCCGAGCAGGTCGCGGTCCTCCCGGTGACCTTCATTGAAAAGATATACGCGTTTTGCCATAGGACTGTCTGTATTCGCTGATGCCTGAAAAAGAAAAACAGTAGCCCCCGGGCAGGCAGTTTACCGGGGCTCTTTTGTTAACTGAAATTGCTGATAGCAATATATCAGGGATTGATGACGGTTCGAAAACCTATATGTGATGTGCCCAGGCCCTTGCTTTGTGCTTGCCGGGCTTCCGGTCGATAGCGCATGCAATAGTTGGGTGCACACAGGTAGGAGCCGCCCTTGATGACTGCAACAGGTTCGCCGGGCTGGTTGGGATCATAGCCTTCAGGAAAGCGCTGTTTTTCGGGGAAGGCATGGTTGGCGTAGTAGGTGGAGTCGGTCCATTCCCAGACATTGCCAATGAGGTCATAGATACCCAGTGCATTGGCATCAAAACAACTGGCCGGTGCCGTTCCCGTATAGCCGTCTTTGGAATCATGCTGGAAAGGAAAGAGGCCTTGCCAGGTGTTGGACACGTAATTACCGTCTTCATCACGCCAGAGACTGGACTGGGCAGCCAGCTCAAACTGGGCTTCGCTTGGCAAAGACTGTCCCTTCCAGTCGGCGTAAGCCTGTGCATCTTCATAGGCAATGTGAACAACCGGATGTTCTTGCCGGCTGTCGATATTTGAACCGGGGCCCTCGGGTTGCTGCCAGTTGGCTTCCTCCATGAACATCCACCAGCTGGCAAAAGGATTCACCGGGGCATCACTGACATGGGGGGCAAAGACGGCTGAACCGGGAATATGTTCACCGGTACCGGGGTTTTCGATGCCCCGTTCGGCCAGGGTCTTGTAACCGGTGGCCTCCACAAATTCGGCAAACTCGGCATTGGTCACTTCGTGTTGGGCCATCCAGAATCCCGCCACGGTTTCCTCGTGGGCAGGGCCTTCTTCGAAATAGGTGCCTTCGGCACCCATGGTGAAGGTGGCGCCGGGGACCCAGATCATGCCGGGGTAGGGGGAGTCGGTAGGCGGCAGTGCACCACAGCTGTTACTGGCCAGGCCCGGATTCATGCCGGGAACGCCGCGTTTGACGACCAGCCAGCCCAGTCCCGCAACCAGTACAACACCGGCCAGCAGGCCAGCCAGCAGGAGTCTGTTAGCGCCCGTTGACATAGATAACACCGCTCTCTTCGGCGTAACGGTCCCAGAGCTGCACCATCTGCTCCAGGCGGTCAGGCAATTCCGTGGCCAGGTCATTCTGTTCACTCAGATCGTTGGCCAGGTTGAACAGCTTCCAGCTGGCATCGTCACCTTCGGCAGCATCCCAGACAATTTTCCAGTCGCCCTGGCGCACACTGCGGTGGCCATAGAGTTCCCAGCCCATGTAATCATCCGGGGCATGGATTTCCTCGACTTCACCACTGACCAGCGGCAGCAGGGATTTGCCTTTGACGGGCAGAACTTCCTGCCCGCGGTACATCGTGCCCGGGTGCTGTGTGCCGGCCAGGGACAGGAATGTGGGCAGGATATCCATGACGGAGCTGAAGCCATCGCTGCGTGTACCGGGATCGATCATGCCCGGAAAGTGGACAAAGGCGGGGACATGAATACCGCCTTCAAAGGCTGTGAACTTGTGGCGGCGCCAGGGGGCAGCACTGGCGGTAGCCCAGTTCGGGCCGTACTGGACATAGGTATTCCAGTTGCCCAGGTTTTCCAGGCTGTGGTCATACAGCGTACCAACATGCTGGGCATAGGTTGGGGACAGGTCGCGTCGGCCTGCTTCGGCACCGTTATCGGAGATGAACATGATGAAGGTGTTGTCGAATTCGTCGATTTCCTTCAGGTAATCGATGACCTGGCCCACATAGGTGTCCAGGTCACTGACCATGGCGGCGTAGATTTCCATGCGCCTGGCTGCAAATACCTTTTCTTCTTCCGGCTGATCCATCCAGCGCGGCTCAAACACATCCAGTGGCATGGGTTTGGCATCAAACGGAATGAGTTCAAGTTCCTTGAGTTTTTCAAACCGGCTCAGGTAGAGCGCTTCGTAGCCGTCGTCATACCAGCCGCGGAATTTTTCAATGGATTCCTTGGGCGCCTGCAAAGGCCAGTGGGGAGCGGTATAGGCCAGGTAGGCAAAGAAAGGTTTGTCTTCCTCGCGATCCTGTTCGATGTACTCGAGCATACGCTCGGTATAAAAACGCGTCGTGTAGAAATCCTGGTCTACCTGGACGATTTCATCGCCATCCCGGTAGTTGGCATTTTGGGGGCCGCGCCAGTCCCAGGGTCCCAGGTGGGCGGCGCCATCCAGTGAGACAAAAGAGCGTTTGAAGCCCCTGGCCCTGGGGCCATTTTCCACGTCCATGCCCAGGTGCCACTTGCCGGTCATGTAGGTGTTGTAACCGGCATCGGTGAGCAGGTCTGCCAGGCTGGCAACGCGGAAATTCAGGGTGCCGATATAGCCGGGTTCATCCATGTGGACATCCCGTGAGGGGCTGCCCATGACACCCAGTCCGGCCAGGTGATTGTCGGTACCGGACATCAGCATGGAGCGGGTGGGTGAGCAGGTCATGCTGGCATAGAAGTCTGTCAGCAGCATGCCATTGGTGGCGAGCATATCGAGGTTGGGAGTTGGAATTTCGCTGCCGTAGACACCCAGGTCGGCATAACCCAGGTCGTCCGCAACAATCAGCACGATATTGGGTTGTTTCTCTTCTTCTGCAACCGGTGCTGTTTCGACCACTGCTTCCGGTTCCTGGTCAGCACCGCAGGCTGAAAGCACTGTCGCTACGGCAAGAAGTAATACTCCGCGTTTGGTAAACAACATGGTTTTTCCCCCATCAAATTTTCCAGCTTCGCAATTTCGCGAAAGGATACTTTTATTATTTTTTTATGACCTTGTCATAGTCAGAAACCAGGCTGAAGGTCCTGATCAGCTCCTCAATGAAAAGCTTTTGCCCCATGATAATAGGACCGGCCTGATTGTAAATCGTGTTATTGATGGTACTCAGTACAACCTGGAAGGCAAAGTAGATATTTGCTTCTTCGCGTTCGGTCAGGGAGCGCTGGTTTTCCTGGTACAGGCGATCTATGAAACGCTTGGTGGATTCAAGAAAGTGTTCCCGGAAGGGTTCCCAGAACGACGGGTCCCTGGCGCTCTTGAGCAGCACGGTGCGCCAGAACTGGCGATGTTCCCAGTAATAGTCGGCCATGTTCTGGATCAGATCCTCGACCAGGGTATCGCGCGGGATACTGGAATACATTTCCTCCAGGGTGGTGGTGCGGGAACGCAGATGCTCAAATACCAGGGCCTGGAAAAACTCGTCCTTGCTGTGGAACCGGGCATAGAAGGCGCCGACGGAATAACCGGCCTCCCTGGATAACTCGGCAATAGAAATTTTTTCCAGGTCCTTCTTTTCAAGCAGCTTGAAGCCCGTGTTGACCAGGGCGTCGTAGGTGCGGTATCCGCGTTGCTGCTTGATGGTCCTGCCGTGAGATTTTTTGCCAGAAACCTGGCTGATGGTCTGGTTGCTGCTCATTATTTGAGAATTAGGGTTCTTTTTCATGGTGTGCCCGGCATCGTGGCTGAAAGTACCGGCCGGGTGTGGCAAGCGCACAATTAAAGCGAAAATTGCACGAAAAGTCGAATGTTAGGTGGAAATTGTCCCTGCTTGCCCCGGGCTGTCCCGGCCGTGAAAAGGGCAAATCCGATGCTTGCATATAAAAATAGAATCTTTATTCTTGTTTTTGATCGGGAGAGATGGTCATCGGTCACATCTAGCCGACCAGGTAGTTAATTGCTGGGGTTGCTGCCAGGATTAACAGAAGGTAATGCATATACCTTTGCCTGTTTGCATGGCCGAACCTTTTTGACTGATCTAATTCCCCGGGTGAATCCGGAAACCAGGGACTGGTTTCCGGATTTCGCCTTACCCCATGGTGTTCTCAACCTGGCCCACAGGTGCTTGAAAATCAGGCAGTTTCAGTCTACCTTCAGCCGTAGATTCCAAGTTTTTCATTCCTGACAAGATTCTCACCATGACCGATACCACTATCAGCCAGGATCCTCTTGCGCCTGCCACCGACTCCGAAAATACCATCCTGGGACATCCCCGTGGCCTGGTGATTCTCTTTTTTACCGAGATGTGGGAGCGCTTTTCCTACTACGGCATGCGTGCCCTGCTGATTTTCTACCTGACACAGCATTTTCTTTTTTCCGATGAGCGTTCGACGGTCATGTACGGTGCCTACACGGCACTGGTCTATGTGATGACCATTATCGGTGGCACGCTGGCCGACCAGTACCTGGGATCGCGCAAGGCCGTGACCTTTGGCGCCATCCTGCTTGTCCTGGGACATTTCGGCATGGCCTTCGAGGGTAATGGCTCGCGGGAAGTGCTGACCTATAACGGCAGCGAATACCAGGTGACACTGGATGGCCGTGGTGGTGATGCCAGGCAGATCATCGTTTCAGACCAGGGCCGCTCGCCAATTTCCTTCAATGAAGATGTCACGCAAATGCTGATTGCACAGCCCGGCGCCGTAGGATTGCCTGCTACCCTGCCCACCAACAGCTATTCCACGCGCATAGAAACCGAATCCTTTTACCTGAATATCCTGTACCTCTCACTGGGACTGATCATCGCCGGTGTCGGTTTTCTCAAGGCAAACATCTCCACCATTGTCGGTTCACTCTATGGTTTCGGTGATGCCCGACGCGACTCCGGTTTCACCATTTTCTACATGGGCATCAACATGGGTGCCTTCCTGTCATCGATTCTGTGCGGCACGTTGGGCGTGGTCTACGGCTGGAAATACGGCTTTGGCCTGGCCGGTTTCGGCATGCTCCTGGGCCTGGTCATTTTTCTCAAGTACCAGCACTGGCTTGAGGGCAAGGCGGAACCTCCAAGTATGGAAAGACTGCAGAAAAAGGTCCTGGGGCCGATCAATGTGGAACAGATGTGTTACCTGACAGGTATCGCTATCGTGGTTTTCTCTCTCTTCCTCATGATGAATTCCCATCTGGTGGACCAGAGTTATGTGGGTCTGCTGGGCATCATTATTTTTATGCTCCTGATTGGCTATGCCTTCAAGCGGTGTGAAGGCGTGGAAAGGGATCGCATGCTGGCGGGAATCTATTTCATCCTGGCACAGATACCTTTCTGGGCCCTGTTCGAGCAGGCCGGCTCCTCACTGAATCTTTTCACAGGCAGGCTGGTTGAACGTACGATGTTTGGCTGGACCGTACCGGCGCCGGTATTCCAGTCCCTGAATGCGATGTTCATCGTGATGTTTGCCCCCATACTGGCCTGGCTGTGGGTGACACTGGAAAAGCGTAACCTGAATCCGTCCACGCCCGTGAAATTTGCGATGGGCGTGTTCCTGGCAGGGCTGGGCTTCCTGTCCCTGGTTGCCGGTATGAAAGTCTCTGGTGAGGCAGGAATGACTGCGGTGTATTTCATTTTCTTGATCTACTGGGTACACACCATGGGCGAGTTGATGGTGTCCCCGGTCGGCCTTTCCGCGGTCACCAAGCTGGCACCACCCCATGCAGTTGGTATGACCATGGGTGCCTGGTTCCTCTACAGTGGCCTGTCCAATTACCTGGCGGGTGTTATTGCCTCGACCACCGGCGCTGAAACCATTGGTGGCCAGATTGCCAACGTGGCTGCTGCCAAGGCGACCTATGCCGATGTCTATAGCCAGGTGGGCTATATCGCCATGGGCATTGCCATCGTCATGCTGATGATCTCACCGATTATCAAGCGCATGATGCATTCTGCCTGAGTTATCTTGTTCCACTTGTAAGTTGCACCGGTTATCAGGTATCCATCAGCTTTTCCTCAGGTAAACAGGCTGCATGCCGGGCCAGCCTGCGCGATACTTGCCTGAGAATTAACCGTAACGAATGAATAGCAAGCACAGCACCAAATACAACAATAATATTTTTTTGAAACTACCAAATCCCAACAGGAATAAAGCAATGTCGATTTCCCGAATGACGGCACTGGTCCTGGCCAGTGCCTTGTTAGCAGCGTGTGGTGGCAGTGAAGAGGGCAATACTGCGGCCAACACCCCGTCAACATCCGCCCCGGCAGAGACAGGCAATGGTCCGGTCTTTGCCAATGTCGACCAGGCGCGGTTGAACAATGCCGCCAGTGAACCGGGGCAATGGCTCACCTTTGGCGGCACATACTCTGAGCAGCGCTTCAGCCCCCTTGACCAGATCAATACCGAAAACGTCGACCAGCTGGGCCTGGCATGGTGGGTTAATATCGATACCAACCAGAGCCAGCAAACCACCCCCTTGTATGTCGATGGAGTGCTGTATTTCAGTGAATCCTGGGGTCAGGTCAATGCCATTGATGCCTCCACTGGCGAACGACTGTGGCGTTTTGATCCGCAGGTCGCAGGGGATATCGCGGGCAGGGCGTGCTGCGGTGTGCAGAACCGGGGCGTGGCTGTCTATGAAGGCAGTGTTTTTGTGACGGCCTATGATGGCCGCATGTTTGCATTGGATGCTCAAAATGGCGATGTGCAATGGGAGACCCAGACCATCACTGACCCGGAGTTGTGGTATACCTCCACGGGTGCGGTGCGTGTTGCCAACGGCAAGGTCTTTATCGGTAACGGTGGTGCAGAATTTCGCACACGTGGTTATGTCTCTGCCATTGATGCAAAAACCGGTGAGTTGCTGTGGCGCTTTTATACCGTGCCGGGCAACCCGGAACTGGGCTTTGAAAACGATGCCATGCGCATGGCCGCTGAAACCTGGAATGGCAACTGGTGGGACCTGGGCGGTGGCGGTTCAACCTGGGATGGACTGACTTACGATCCTGAAACCAATCTTTTGCTGATTGGCGTCGGCAACGGCGCTCCCTGGAATCCGCTGGTACGCAGTCCCGGTGGTGGTGATAACCTGTTCCTGAATTCCATTGTCGCGGTGGATGCCGATACCGGCGAGTATGTCTGGCACTTTCAGGAAATTCCGGCGGAAGAGTGGGACTATGATGCGGTTCAGCAAATCACGATCGCCGATATTGAAGTGGATGGTGAAATGCGCCATATCGCCATGCAGGCTGCCAAGAGTGGTTACTATTACATGCTCGATGCCTACACGGGTGAGCTGTTGCGCGCCAATAATTTCGTACCGGTAAACTGGACCTCTGGCTATGACATGGCCACCGGCAAACCGATCATCAATGAGGCGGCCCAGTACACCATGCAGGAAGCCGGCACTATTATTCAGCCCGGGCCGGCCGGCGCCCATGGCCAGGCACCCATGTCCTACAGTCCGGAAACGGGCTTGCTGTACATCCCTGCCATGGAAAGCAGCATGGCTTTTGCCAATGCGCCGGAAAATATCGATGGCCGCTTTAACCTGGGCATGGAGTATTTCGGTCATGACTATGCTTATGATGATCCCGAGAACACCATCGAACAGGGCAGCCGGTCGCGCCTGGTTGCCTGGGATCCCGTTGCAGCCCGGGAGCAGTGGGCCATAGAAGATGTCGCGGTAGGCGGTACCCTGGTCACAGGAGGCAACCTGTTGTTCAAGAACAACGGGCAGAACCAGACAATGGGCGTATACGATGCCACCAACGGTAATGAACTGGCCTTGTTTGATACCCAGTCCGCGGCAGTGGCCGGTATCATCACTTACGAGCATGAAGGCGAACAATATATTGCCCACGTGGTCGGTGGTCCGTCATTCCAGGGTTACTACGCACCCACCTATGCCCGCCTGCTGGTATACAAGCTGGGTGGTACGGCACAGCTTCCCGAGAAGGTGGAATTTACTCAACGCCCGTTTGCTCCTCCCGAAGAAACCGCGGATGCGGAGCTGATTGCACAGGGTGATGCCCTTTATGGTGAGAACTGTGCTATGTGTCATGATGTGGGAGGCCTGGCACGTAGTTCCTTCCCTGACTTGCGACGCACACCACTTCTGCATTCGGCAGAAGGGTTCAATAATGTGGTGCTTGATGGCGCCTTGTCAGAGCGTGGCATGACGTCGTTCGCTGCAAATCTGTCAGAAGATGACACCAGTGCCATTCGCCATTACCTGATTGCCCAGGCACACATTGCCATGAATTCGCCAAGCCCTTTCGGCCCGCCACCGGAAGACGTGGCACCGGAGGATCTGGAGGAAGTCACGCAGGACAACTGAATAAAAGCCGGGCGAAAGCCCGGTTTTTTCAGGTACAAGGAGCAAGGGACAAGGGACAAGGGACCAGGAACGACACGTTGGGCTTTATCGACAACCCGTAGGTCGGGATAGGCGCGAAGCGCCGTTTTCCGACGTTGAAATCTCGAGCACTGCTGTAAAAGTTAATGTCGGCAAACGGGCCTTCGGCCCTATGCCGACCTACAGGCTGCAGACTTCAATCAATGTTTAGTCAGTAAACCCTGTCTTGCAGGTATACCTGAACAACCTTGTCCCTTGCTCCTTGTCCCTTGTTCCTTCCGTATTGAAAACCCCATCCCCATGTCATATCCTCGTTCGACACCTGAGGAGGTAGACATGAACATAGTAAAAACTGCAGTAACACTGGTGTGCGGCATGCTTTTAAGTTCAGTCGCAAGCCTTGCCTTTGCCCACCATGGCTGGTCCTGGTATGGCAACGAACCCTTCACTCTGACCGCTGAAGTTGTCGACAAGCGCTTTGGGAATCCTCACGATGAGCTGACCCTGCGTGATGCTGACGGGCAACAGTGGGATGTCCTGCTCAGTCCGCCCGGACGCAGTCGTCGGGCCGGGCTTACCGGTGATGAAGTCAATGTGGGTGATACGGTCACCGCTTTTGGCCACCGGCGCAGTGAAGGCAATAATTTTGAAATGAAGACTGAACGCCTGCAGGTGGGTGATAAAATCTATAACCTGTATCCCAACCGCAGTTAAGCTTGATTTCGATGCCCCGGAATCTCCAGGTTCTGCGGGCATCGTTGTGTTCATAAAACAATAAAGAATAATAAAAAGTGCTCACCAGTATTTGGAAGTAATGGGGAAAATCATGAAATCAGCCAATGTTCTTTTGCTCATGGTGATCTCGATGTTGCTGGCATCCTGTGCCGTGACTTCGGATTCCAGCATGCCGATGCAGACTGCCAGCACACGGCCGGAAGCCAGTGAAAGCACCGCCATGGTGATGGATGCACCGCCGGGGCCTGATCTGTGCACGACGCGTGATTGCCTGATGAGCCTGGTTGATGATTACCTGGCCGCACTGGTTGCCGGTGAGCCCGGGTCATTGCCTTTCGCTGACGATGCCATCTTCGTGGAAAACGTGATGCGCAAGACCATCGGTGAAGGCCTGTGGCAAAGCGCTACCGGGCTTCCCGGAGAATTCCGGATTTATGTGCCTGATCCGGTATCAAAGCAGGCTGGATTCATGGGTCTGATGGAAGTGAATGGTGAACCGGCGCTGCTGGCCTTGCGCCTGCAGGTGGAAGGGGATGGTATCAATGCAGCTGAACATATCGTGGTCCCTGTGACCAGTGACAGGGCACTGGGTAAACTCATTCGGCCCAGGCCCGGCTTTCACATGGAAATCGATGAAGACGAGCGACTCTCGCGCAGGGAGCTGTTGTCCATCGGTTATTCCTACTACCCGGCCCTGGATGACAATGACGGCACGCTGGCGCCTTTTGCAGACGATTGCCTGCGTATCGAAAACGGCATGCAAACCAGCACAAACCCGAATGCCGCCACGGTCTTTGGCAAGATGAACTGCGGACCACAGATATCCACCAATTACTTCCAGTACATAGACAGTATCGACAATCGCCGCGTTAATGTGGCCGATCCGGTCACCGGCCTGGTCATGGGCCTGTCCCACTTTCGCCATGGCTTTGAACAGAAGGAAACACCGATTGTCGGTGTTGAGGGCATCACAACAAGGGATGTGAGCATGTTCGACCCCTTCGATATGCCTGCCATGCATATATTCAAGGTTGGTCCGGAAGGACAGATTCATGAAATCGAGGCAGTTGGCCTCCTGGCTCCCTACATGTCCCCGACGGGTTGGGGTTTCTGAATCTCAGCTGCCAATGAGCAACAAGGCGTTGTAAGCCAGGTAAACCAGGCAGAGGATAATGCCTTCCAGCCGGCTGATCGATTTTTTGGTGTAAAGAAAAAACAGCAGTAACAGGCTCAATCCTGCCATCACTGAATGATCCAGCCAACTGAATTCATGGATCGTCAGTGGCTGTATTATCGTGGTCAGGCCAAGGATGCCGAAGACATTGAAGATATTACTGCCAATGATATTACCGATGGCCATATTGCCGTAACCACGCCAGGCTGAAATCACCGAAGTGCTCAACTCCGGCAGGCTGGTGCCAACCGCCACTATGGTCAGGCCTATCACACGGGGCGTGACACCCAGTGCCGTAGCAATCGACACAGCGCCATCAACCAGCCACTTGCCACCAAGAACCAGCAGCACAATGCCTGCTATTACCAGTACCGGCTGCAGCCAGACCCGTTCTGTGGGTTCAGGAATCAGTTCGACCACTTGCTGCTCGGCAAGGGCCCTGGACTTGGCCGTGCCCTGCAAGGACATCCAGAGAGTCGCACTCACATAAAGAACAAGCGCAATTACCAGGACGGTGCCTTCAGCCCGTGTCACCTGGCGATCCACCACTACCCATATCACCGCCAGTGTGGCCAGGATCATGACCGGGGCGTCCACGCGAAACAGTCGGGCCTGGACAGCCAGGGGCATGATGATGACCGACAGACCCAGGATCAAACCAATATTGGCAATATTGGAGCCAACGACATTGGCCAGGGAAATATCGCTGGCGTTGGCCGACATGGCGGCATTCAGGGAAACCGCCAGTTCCGGTGCACTGGTACCCATCGAGACAAGGGTAAGGCCGATAACAAGCGGTGAAACGGAAAAGCGCCTGGCGATGGCGCTGGCACCTGAGACCAGAAATTCACCACCAAAGTAAAGACACAACAATCCTGCAAACAACTGGAAAATACTGGTCATCATATCCTGCAATGTACTCCTGTCCTGTTAAACAGATCAATGGGTGGCGTTGCTGTGGTTTTATTCCACTTGACTATGCAGGTATGATGAGTCGGCTTGTGTCCACCTGGACGTGTTATGACCTGCATTGCGGACAATACGAAGACACACTTTAAAGACTCTGCATACAGATTCTTTATCAACAGACAAGGAAAACGCCATGGGACTTTCGACCATTATCATTCTTATCGTAATTGCGGTAGTCATTATCTGGGTGGTGGGTATCTACAACCGGCTGGTTACCCTGAAAAACCGCTACCAGAATGCGTTCTCGCAAATCGAGGTGCAGCTGAAAAGACGTTATGACCTGATTCCAAACCTGGTGGAAACAGCCAAGGGTTATATCCAGCATGAACGGGAAACCCTGGAAGCAGTCATCGCGGCTCGTAACCAGGCGCTCAGTGGTCTGGAGAAAGCCGTTGCCGAACCGGGCAGTCCTGCTGCCATGCTTGACCTGGGACAGGCGGAAGGCATGCTTTCCGGTGCCCTGGGCCGGTTGAATGTGGTCGTGGAAGCCTATCCGGACCTGAAGGCAAACCAGAACATGATGCAATTGTCTGAAGAGCTGACGAGCACTGAAAACAAGGTCGCTTTTTCGCGGCAGGCTTTTAACGATGCCGTTACCGAGTACAACACGTACAAGCAGACCTTCCCGCCAGTCATGGTTGCCGGCACATTCGGTCATGGCCCGGATGCCAGCCTGCTGGAGTTTGAAGACAGTGCGGCCATGCAGGAAGCACCCAAGGTCAGTTTCTGATATCAACCTGAACCGGCGTTTGCATAAAAAGCACAGGGTAAAGTCGTGAATTTTTTTTCCCACCAGGATGAGGCCAGGGCGAATACGCGCAAACTGGTTTTCCTGTTCGTGTGTGCCGTACTCACCCTGATCGTCATCACCTCTTTTCTTGTGATTGGGGTCCTGTTCTATGCAGAGTCCCAGGCTGAAATCGGCATCAATACCGAGTTCCTCACCTCCACGATCTTTATCCAGGTAAGCCTGGTGGTTATCGTGGTCATTGCCATTGGCACGCTGGTGCGCATGGCCCAGTTGCGAGGTGGCGGCAAGGTGGTCGCCGAATCCCTGGGAGGGCGTCTGCTCAACACCGGCACCCGCGATGCCGATGAGCGCAAGATCCTGAACGTGGTTGAGGAAATGGCCATTGCCTCGGGTACGCCGGTACCGCCGGTTTACCTGATGGAAGATGAAGCCATCAACGCCTTTGCCGCAGGGTACAAACCACGTGATGCGGTCATCGGTATTACGCGTGGCTGTATTCGTGAGTTGAGCCGGGATGAGTTGCAGGGCGTGATTGCCCACGAGTTCAGTCATATTTTCAATGGCGACATGCGCCTGAATATCCGTTTGATGGGATTGCTTTACGGCATCATGGTGCTGGGCATTATCGGTTATCACATTCTGCGTGGCGGTCGTTACCGGGTCGCGTCCTCGCGCTCCAGTAAAGGCAATGGCGGTGCGATCCTGTTCCTGGGACTGGGCTTGCTGGTTATCGGCTATGGCGGCACGTTTTTTGGCAACCTGATCAAATCGGCAGTCAGCCGCCAGCGGGAATTCCTCGCCGATGCTTCGGCGGTACAGTACACCCGCAATCCCGATGGCATTGGTGGCGCCCTGAAAAAAATAGGGGGTTACAGCGAAGGCACACAAATCAGCAGCAGCGATGCCTCGGAAATCAGCCACATGCTGTTCTGCAGTGGTATCAAGGAAAAGTTTTCCGGCATGTTCGCTACCCATCCGCCCCTGAATGAGCGTATCAAACGCATTGATCCCCGGTGGGACGGCAAGCTGGCATACTCACGTCCGTCGCCCGGTGAGGCCCATGAAGAAACTGCCGAGGGCGTTTCCCATTTCGCAGCTACCGAAAGCAGCACTGCTCCGTCGGCCCTGGATGCCGTGGGCAATCCCACTAACGCACACCTGGCACAGGCAGCAGCCACGCTGGCAGATTTTCCGACCCTGGTGATTGAGGAGGCCCATAGCACGCAGGGAGCCACACTACTGATATTTGCCATGCTCATTTCCCTGTCTGATGACACCACCGCTGAAAAACAGCTTGGGCTATTGAAAGCACAACTGGATGATTCGGATTACCTGGCCCTGACCCAGGTGAGTCGGGCCATGGTGAAGATACCGCGGCAGGAATTTCTGTCACTCATCGACCTGGCCTTGCCAAGCTTGCAGCAACTGTCGCAAGCCCAGTACCGCGTTTTCATGACGACCCTGGGCAAGTTGATCATGGCGGACCAGGAAATCTCCCTGTTTGAATGGTGCCTGTTCAAGATTTTGCGCTATAACCTGGATGAGCGTCCTGACCGGCGCGTGAAACATGTCGGGCTGAAGAAGCTGGCCAGGGAAAGTGAAGTCCTGCTGTCAGTGTTGGCCGCCTGTGGTCACGACGAGAATGAAAAAGCGCTTGCGGCTTTTAACCGGGCCAGTGAATTCCTGGAGCTGGGGCCGATGAATTTTCATGCGCAGGTGGCAGGCAATACCGATCTGCTGGAGAACGCCCTGGACAGGCTGAATAGTATGAAGCCGTTACAGAAACCGAAACTGCTGAAAGCGATGGTGACCTGTATCAATGCCGATGGCCAGGTCACTGCCGAAGAAGGGGAGCTGCTCAGGGCGGTTGGCACCCTGCTGGACTGTCCCATACCGCCCCTGTTGCCGGGGCAACGTTTTATCTGAACTGATGTTGTAGGCCGGAAATGACCCGAAGGGTCATCTCCGGCAATGAGGCGTAAAAATGTTCGGGAATGCCGGAGATTGCTGCGCAATTTCCGGCCTACAGACTGCATTGGCTTCAATCAATGTCGGCAAACGGCCTTTGGCCTATGCCGACCTACGCTTTATGGCATTAACCTGCCATTGGATGAGTTCTTTTAATCCAGTGCCTCGAAATGAGCTTCCTGGAAAAACTCCAGTTTTTCTGCTGACGGCACCATGTCGGTGTCCATGCCAATGTCCTCGCCCAGGATCATGACATTACCCGGTTCATTGCCTCTGAAGTCATTCCATTGGGGCAGGTCGGGACCGGCGGCACGACTGCTGCGGGCAAAATTGACCCAGTACGTAGCCATGGCATCGGCCAGTTCGCGGTCTGCGTCAGTCCATTCAGGATGCTGGTCAAACTGGTTGAATACGTAGGCCAGCTCGGCGACATGGGTGGCACCCCGGTTTGTCCCGGGAGGCACGCGGGTGAAAAAGTACACATAGGACGCCAGTCCCCAGTCTGCCTGGTAGCCCACCATGTTGCGGGCAAGAAATGCCATTTCATCGTTGAATGCCTGCTTGCCCATGGCGTTGGCTTCGGCATCGTTGCTTGCCGGGTAGAGAGAAAAGAATTCATCTGCCCGGTCACCATACAGGTCGTTGACGGTATCCCTGTAAGTCTCGAGATCGGGAATACCGGGGCCAAAAAAGTTGGCTTCATCGCGATTGGTTCCGGCCATCATGTAAACAGGATGCTGCTCACCATCGGCAAAGACCTGGAACACCGGTTTCTCCAGGAACCAGCCGTCCACGATGACGCTGCCACCACCGGGAAAATTTTCAAAGATGTCCAGGCTGGATGCAGCACGCAGTTCCGCCAGGGAGGAGGCGCCGAAATCTCGCATTTGTTGCAGGCCGGCAGCTTCGGCCTGGGCCAGGGTGGTTTGCTCCGTGGTGGAGATGCCCAGCACAGGATTGTCGGCCCGGCTTTGCAGAATAGCGCGGTGAATAAGCCCTCGGCTCAGTGGTGAGGCCAGCAGGTTGGCAATGGCTGCCGCACCGGCTGATTCACCAAAGACAGTGACGTTGGTGGGATCACCGCCGAATGCCGAGACATTGTCATAAATCCATTCCAGTGCAGCGATGGCATCAAGCATGGCGTAATTGCCCGATACATTGTCCGGTGATTCGCTGGTGAGTTCCGGGTGGGCAAAAAAGCCGAATGTGCCAAGACGGTAGTTAAAAGTAACAACAATGGCGCCCTTGGCGGCAAGATGCTGGGCATCATACTGGGGAGCATTGCCGGAGCCGCCAAAAAAACCGCCGCCGTGAATCCAGAGCATTACAGGATACAGTTCATCCTGGGACCGGGCAGGTGTCCAGACATTCAGGTACAGGCAGTCTTCACTGCTCAGGACCTGCTGTGCCCCTGGCGCAAAACCGCGTTGTACGCAGCGTGGACCGAACTGCGTGGCGGGTCTGACACCGGACCAGGATGCCGGAGGCTGTGGCGGACGCCAGCGATTTTCACCCACAGGCGGGGCGGCGTAGGGTATGCCGCGAAACACGGTGACATCACTGTTGTCGGCAGCCTCTCCCTGGATGAGGCCGGTTTCTATCATGATGGTTTCAGGCAACTGGGCAGAAGCCACCATTGGCACTGAAAATCCCAGTGCGAGCCAGAGAGTGAATAATGTGTGTTTCCAGGTGTTGTTCATGCTGTCATCCCCTGTATGAATTGCTGTCGCTGTCTCACTCAGCGTGACCGTCAACTATACCAGTATCAAAGCCGTCTATGCTAAGACGATTAACCTTACGCCAGTAGTCACTGGTACCACTTTCGCCTTTCTTTTCTGTCCACGTGTTCAGCGTGTCACGGTGCGCGATGAAGTCCATGCGAGGCACGGCAAAACCACAGGAGGTTTGTACCAGGTCGATATCCATGACAAAAAACTGGCGGGTACCCAGGTTTTGAGGAAAGGCATCGACATAGCTTTGCCATTGCGGATCACGGGGATGAATGGCTGTTGCCGTACCATAGACGCGAAGGATCAGGGGCTTTTTGTCAAAGGCGCAAAACATGAGTGTCATGCGATTGTTGCCCAGCAGGTGTGCTGCTGTTTCATTGCCACTGCCGGTGAGGTTTTGCCACACCAGCCTGTTGGCTGACAGCACACGCAGGCTGTCGCCACCCTTTGGCGAGACATTGACCCGACCATCAGCCCGGGCGGTGCCTGTGAAATAAACCGGCTGCTTTTCAATAAAGCGAACCAGGGAGTCTGTCAGTTCTGAAAACTGTTCAGCCATGGTGATTCCTTGGTTATCTAGGTGTCGTGAACGGGAAGCGCAGTGCGTGCCTAAGGAGGCTCCTTACATCAGCCGGCTGCGGTCATGGCAAAAATAGCACAGTAGAGGATTTTGAAAAGCATGTGACCGATCTGGTCCTGGTGCAGGCTGATCCATTTTTCGCACTTGAAAAAATCAATAAGCCAGTGACTGATGGCCTCGATCACGGCAAACAGGTTGCTGCCGGTAATGATGATCACGATGGCGGCGTGTGTGAAGGCGTGTGCAGTCAGCCAGTAATACCACTGGGGAAAGTCTTCACCATATTGCTCGCGCATTTTGCTATGGCGGCTTTTGGCGGAGCTCATGGGGCCCAGCTGGAGTACATAATCACCGATACAGTGACCAATAACCAGGTGGAAAAACAGTATCAATACATCCATCAGGCACAATCCGGGTCTTTGCCAATGGGGAGAAATGTTTAAATTTCAGTTCCTTACGGAATTATTATTCATACTCTGTGCACGGATACAAACAAATTTGTCATTTCAGGAAAATTTCATATGTTCAGGAAGTATTCATTTACTCCTTGCTATCGTTTCTGCAACGTCAAAAGAAGGAAGAAATGCCATGAACAGAACACGCCTCCTTGTCATGTCCGCCATCGCGGCTGCAGTTGCCTGTAGTGTGCCGGCCCAGGCACAGACCAGTTATCACGAGGCACGTGTGATTGAATCCACGCCTATCTACCGTGTGGTGGAAACTTCTGTCCCTACCCGCCAGTGCTGGGAAGAAGAAGTGGTTCGTTCCAGTAGTCGTCACCATTACCGTTCCCATACTCCGGGTCTCCTGGGAGCGGTAATTGGTGGCGCAATTGGTAATGCTGTTGGCAATAACAATTCCAGCAGCAAGGTGGGCGCCGTGGTAGGTGCCGTGCTGGGTGGATCGATAGCCAGGGATATCCAGGAATCGAACCGTTACGATCCTTATGGCAGCAATGTTCGCGTGGAAACCGTGGAGCGCTGTGAAACCGTGCAGGCGTACGAGCAGGAGGAAAAACTGGTTGGTTATGATGTACTGTATCGCTACAATGGCGACGATTACACCGTAAGAATGCCGCGTAATCCAGGCGCTACCGTGCGTGTCCGGGTCAGCGTTGAACCCGTGATCTAGACGCTGCACTTTTGTCGTTAATACGCAGTGGAACGGGCCAGTGCTTCCACATATACAGTGGCTGAATCAGCGGTTGAATCAATGCTTGAATGAGTGGTTAGAGCTTTCATCCATTGCGTCATTTATGCAAAATGGGCACACAAGGCTGATTCAGGGAGCACGGGCATTGCGCCTGGGTCTGGAAAGCCTGGGTCTGGAAAGCCTGGGTCTGGAAAGACAGCTACTTCAGAAATACAATCAACCTGCCGGCCGTTGGCCGGCACTCAAATGCAGCGAACCGATCAGAGAAGCTGACCGTGAAAAGGATACAGTCCACTCACAATACCAGTCCCGACCTTGTCCAGAAAACAGGTACCAGCCTGTTTGGCATCAAGGCAGCACTGGCACGGACAGCCGGTTTGTTTTCCCTGGTTCTGATTTTTTCACTGCCATTGCAGGCCGCTGAAAACGGCAATCCTGGTGATCGCAACGATCCCCGTAACGCCCAGCGTTCAGTGATTCCTGAAAACAGCGTCAACAACCTGACTGCCCAGCGTATCTCCCGCCGCCAGGCATCCAATATCGCCAGCAGTCGCTATGAGGGCAGGGTGCTCAGTATTCTCATGGACAACAGTACCAATAACTGGCGCGTGCGCATGGACCGTGACGGTACTGTATTCAATGTATTCATCAACGCCTCTTCCGGTGATGTCAAGGCATCCTCGGACTGAGTTCGCTTACCACTCACCGGAATCCCCATGCGCCTTTTGATTGTCGAAGATGAAGATCTGCTCCGGGCCCAGCTGGTCAAGGCCCTGACCGATGCCGGTTATGTCGTGGACTCATCAGGAGATGGTGAAACCGGGCTCTACCAGGCCAAGGAATATGACTACGATGCGGCCATCATTGACCTGGGGCTGCCCAAGCTCAACGGCATCGAGCTCATCAAGGCCATTCGCACCGAGGGTATGACCTTTCCCATCCTGATCCTCACCGCCAGGGACAACTGGACCGACAAGGTGGAAGGCCTGGACTCAGGTGCGGACGATTACGTGGTCAAACCGTTCCAGATTGAAGAGATCAAGGCGCGGCTCAATGCGCTGCTGCGTCGTGCTGCAGGCTTTGCCAAGCCGACTCTGGATTTTGCCGGCATCAGCCTGGACACCACGGCCAAGCGCCTGCTGGTAAACAGCAACGAGGTTGAACTGACGGCCTACGAGTACAAGGTGCTTGAATACCTGATGCTGCATCCCGGCAAGGTGGTGTCAAAAACCGAGCTCACCGAACACCTGTACGACCAGGATTACGACCGGGACAGCAACGTGCTGGAGGTCTTCATTCGCCGATTACGCCAGAAACTTGACCCGGATGAATCCCTCAAACCCATCGACACCATTCGTGGCCAGGGTTACCGCTTTAATGTTCCCGCTGGTACGTCGACAGCGTGATCCTGACGCATGCCCGATCACGCTGACGCTGTAGCCACCACACCAGAATCCCGCTATTCCCTGCAAACACGCCTGGTGCTGGCCTTTGGCATCCTGCTGATTCTCTTTCTCGGCCTGACCGGCGTGGTCCTGGAGCGCGCTTTCCGTGAAAGCGTGGCAGCCGCCGTTGAAGAGCGCCTGCAATTGCAGGTCTATGCCCTGCTGGGCGTGGCAGAGCCCGACGGCGATGGTTTTTTCCTGCCGGACCTGGAAGAGGCCCGTTTTTCCCAGATCAATTCAGGCTTGTATGGTTTCATCCTTGATGGCAGCGGCAGGGAAGTTTGGCGCAGTCCCTCTGCGCTGGACTTGAGCCTGGACCAGGCCAATTTCATGAACCAGCAGGTAGAGCAGGGCCAGACCCTGTTCGGCACCATGGAAACCATTGACCAGGGCCGCCTGTCTTATGCCAGCTATGGGACCTACTGGCCATCCCTGGATGACGAGTTTGCCTTTGTCGTCATGGAGACAGTGGAACCCACCACGGCAGAGATCCGTGAATTCCAGTCCAATTTGTATTTGTGGTTTGGCGGCCTCGCCATACTGTTGTCGTTTATCCAGCTCATCCTGTTGCGCTGGGGCATGAAACCCCTGCAGCAACTGGCAACGGAGGTCTCCAGCATCGAGGCCGGGGAAAAGGACCAGGTCGAACAGCACTATCCGCCCGAGCTGCAAGCGGTGAGCAAGAACCTGAATCTGCTGATCAAGAGTGAACGGGAACGCCAGTCTCGTTATCGCACCACCCTGGGCGACCTGGCGCATAGCCTGAAAACACCGCTGGCGGTCATCTCCGGCATTATTCAGCAGGCAGGCACGGGCGATAAAGAGGGTTCCATTGCCAATCCCTCTGCCCTGCATGACCTGGAAGAACAGCTTGAGCGCATGAACCAGATCGTTTCCTACCAGCTTAAACGCGCCACCCGTTCGGAGCAGTCCCGGCACCTGGGAGTTTCAGTCAAGGCCGCACCGCTGGTCAGCAAGATCATCACTGCCCTGGAAAAGGTTTACCGGGACAAGAAGGTTCAGGTCACCAGTGAACTGGCAGATGATGCGGTGTTCCATGGCGAAGAAAGCGATCTCATGGAATTGTGCGGCAACCTGCTGGACAACGCCTTCAAGTATTGTGGCAGCCATATACGCGTAAAGGTCTCAAGGAGTAACGCCCACTTGCAACTGGATATCGAAGACGATGGCCAGGGCATTGCGGAACAGGATCGTGACTGGGTCCTGGAAAGAGGGGCCCGTGCCGATACCCTGAAAAGCGGGCAGGGCATTGGCCTGGCCGTGGCGGTGGATATTGTCAGTAGTTACAACGGGGAGATCAGTGTCGGCAAGAGTGAGCTGGGTGGGGCCAGGATACAGGTAAGTATTTAAATTTCAGGTAGGTCGGATAAGGCACGTAGTGCCGCCATCCGACGGCTTCGATGCGCTTTTCGATAAAAGGATAAAAGGATAAAAGGATAAAGGGATAAAAGGGGAAACCATTGTAGGTCGGCATAGGCCCGCAGGGCCGTTTGCCGACAACTTCGATCAAACTTTTGGAAAAAGGGAAAAAGGGA